>OFGE01000339.1_pt1 | contig 53666 bp, 49 predicted proteins | sample 1521681 | NCBI WGS metagenome assembly OFGE01 (sample SAMEA3504093, study PRJEB24116) | mouse gut metagenome | biome: mouse gut; feature: mouse-associated habitat; material: faeces | place: Denmark | collected 2011 | reverse complement strand
ACCATATCCATAACCCCTTGTCCGGGGCGAAACGGATTCACGATGCCGGCAGATGAACAGATGATCTCCATATTACTGCCTTTCTTAATACCTGGAATCCGCCTGCACACGGTTCTTATCTCCCACTGCCCCCATTATTGCTGCCTGCAGCATCGTAGAACTGGTACTCTGCGTATAAGGGAAAAACTCCAACTCCGCTCCAAGCGTACGCAGTTTCCTCTGTAGCCAAACCCAGTATGGCTGCCCCTCATGGTCGCTCCCTGAAAAGAGACACCCATACCTCAGTTCCTTCCATGCATCAATTTTATTCGTATTATGGGCATCAACAGCCACAACCCGGTCCACATACCTGCACTGCTTCACAATCTCCAATCTTTCCTCAAACGAGATAAATGGAGTCTTTGCCTTATCCTGCATTGTAAGCTCATCTGTAAGCACACCCGCAACTAGATAATGGCATCGTTTTTTACAGTTTTTGAGGAGATTCAGGTGTCCGATATGGAACAGGTCAAAAACTCCGGTAACATAACCCATGTGATACTTGCCGTCGGACATTGCATCCACCATCTTCTCACCTAATAACGGTTCCATCTCCCTGCTGAAAATCCGGTAACTGTCCTCCCGGATTCCCATCGCCTCAAGCTGCTTCACAACCGGCTCATAATCTTTGATAACGATAATCACCCGGTATGTTCCGTACATCAGCCTGTTCAAGGAATCCGGGGCTTTAATTTCAATCCCACATTTTTTGCTCCCCCATTTTTCCCGGTTATTATCCACCAGGAAAAACGGCGCATATATTCTTCCGTATTTCTCCAGGTAATCGTCCGCAATCCTGCCTGAACCAAACAAAACCACCCTCCTGCCGTCAAGATTATAAAATGGGTCAAAATAACCGCCTTCCATACCGCCCTTCCTCCTGTCTAAATTTCTCCTGTTTTCCTTCATCACATTTCCATAATATCGGACCCATTGATAAAAACCGCTGAAAATATTTCGCCTGCGGAGTTCTTTCTGAAACTGCTCCTCCTCCCTCTCATAATATTCCCAGGCAGAAGAAAACCCGTACCTTTCCTTGAGGTTTTTAAGCGGCACAACCTCCTCAATCTCCGGCGCAAAACCATGCTTTTTCGTAATGGCTTTTTTTATTTATTCTTTCTATAAAATATTCTAAAATTTCACCGTGTCAAAAATCAACATCTTTGTTCTTCCCCCATTCCAGATTAAAATAATACCAAAGCGATTTACACATACAATCGCTTCGATATACAAAAGAGGAGGTTGAAATGAATGATATACGGGTATGTGCGTGTAAGCACAAGGGAGCAGAACGAGGACAGGCAGATGCTTGCCTTGAACGAGAAAGAGGTGCCGGAGCAGAATATTTATATAGACAAGCAGTCCGGCAAGGATTTTAAGCGTCCAATGTACAACAGGATGCTCAAGAAATTAAGAGAGGACGATTTAATCTATGTAAAGAGCATTGACCGCCTTGGACGAAATTACGAGGAAATACTTGAGCAATGGCGTATCCTGACGAAAGAAAAAAAGGTAGACATTGTTGTTCTTGACATGGAACTTTTAGACACCAGGAGGGGCAAGGATCTAATGGGAACCTTTCTCAGCGATATTGTGCTGCAGGTACTTTCTTTCGTGGCAGAAAATGAAAGGAAGAATATCCGAGAACGTCAAAAAGAAGGAATCGAGGCAGCAAAATTGCGGGGCGTACAGTTTGGGCGCCCCAAACGGGATGTGCCGGACGACTTCATTCAGATTTGCTATAGATGGAGAAGCGGACAGATTCTTGGAAAAGAGGCGGCAAAACTTTGCGGAATGCCGTTGACTACATTTTATGGAAGAGCAAGAGAACAGATAAAAGTATTAAAGCAGACGTGTGAGTATTAATACAGGACTGTGATGGGGCTGACGGAAATGATATATTTCTACGCCATACCTCTTTGCAGAAAATAACATTTCCCGACACCCCAGTGTTTTGGACAGCGCAGATAACTTCCTTAGAAGTATGTTGTCAATACACCTGTAAGTGATGTAACCCATTAGCGTTTCAAACATCATCACAAGGCATCGCCAACCAGTGTTTTGATAAACTCCTGCTTCGCAAAAAGGATCTGTATTAGTTCGTTCTCCTGCTGCCAGTTCAGCGGTTCGGAATGACAGCAGGTGTTGCGCAGCCGACGAAATTTTTCTAACTCCTCGGCATATACTTTCCACCACCGCTCATCGCAAACCTGTTCAAACAAGATAGCCCTGCGGGAAGCTAATCGAAAACGAAATTCTTCTTTATTTAGAAGATAGGTAAAGGTCCCTGCTGTTACTTTATTTCCCTTTATATCACATAGCTTTTCCTTGTATATCTTCTCATCTGGAAACATTGCTTTCAATTTCCCTAAGAGCATTTCTTTCAGCATGGATTCCATTGTCTTGCAGAATAAGATGCCTGCGCAGGACGCATCCATATCTTCCAGGTTATACCTTTCTCTCATCATGGCAAATAGCTCATGCAACAGTATACTGCTGGTAAGCCTTTGCTGAATTTTCGACGGTAAACTTTTCATATCGGATGCAGAAAGACCGAACGCCGCCAACTGTGCCGATGTGAGTGAACTATTTTTCCATAAATTATCCAACTCTTGAAAAAGGGGCGCCACCAGGCAATCATCCAATTCCCCATCCATTGTCAAGGAGTCAGCACCAGGCACTTCTTGCAGCAATTGCGCTATCTGCTTGTCATTTCGCAGCACATCGGGACTGTCTGCCGTTTTTTGCAGGGCACGAAGGGCATGACTGTCCAGAATCCCCTTTACCTTTTGAAATAGAAGGGAATGCTGCCAAACAGTATAATCACCGATTACATACAAACGATACTTGGCACTGGTAGCCGCTACATTGACAATGTTGGCGTTTACCCATCGTACCGCCGGTAAAGCATTCTTATCGCATCCAAGCAGAAAAATGACCTGATCCGCTTCTTTGCCCTGGAAGGTGTGCACGGTTCCTATGTTATTTTCTGCCCACTCAGCAAATCGTTTATCCTCCCGGTACTCCGGCTGAGTTCGAATCATCTTCTTCATGCCGTCCCGCACGGTGGTAAACGAGGTAATAACAAAAAGGCTCGGTGTTTCTTCGGTTAACCTGTTTGATCAAATCCAGTTCATCCGTCACAACCGGCTCCACCTGTTTGGGATCACCAACCACGATAGCACGGCGGCAGCGGAAAAGAGACCCTAACGTCATCTACGGCGCGGCTTGCCCGGCCTCGTCGATAATCAGGCAGCCAATTTCTCCTGAACGTCGAATGGAGGCCAGCATTTTTCCCGCTGATGCAAATGTAGTGGAAAGCACAGGGGTCAGCAAAAACACCGTGTTCAGCAAAGAACCGAATGCTGCTTCCTGGTCGCGCTGAGAAAATGCCACAGGCGTGTTCTTCTCATCCCCCGGTTCTTTCCACAGTAATAACAGATTCTTAATCGACTGATCGCCACGCCGATCGGAAGCCTCCTTCAATAGCGATATATAGAACCCGCGGGCCTGTGCAATCTTCTTAAAGCATTCCTCCATTTGCAGGCGCAGCTTGTTTACCTGTTCGAGACAGTTTTTTCTTTTTTCCGAAAGTTGATATTGTTGATTTATAATACCGCTTATGATGTCTCTTTGTACATCACATCTCTGGCTTTGCCGTTCCAATTCCTGCTCCAGTTGTCTCGTCTTCGCCGCCTCTTCATGAAAGCGCTGTTCCGCTGTGGCCAAGGCTTGATATTGCTCCTGGATAGTACGAGCCAACTTGCGTAATACCTGAGATGAAAGACTACACCCCAAAAAGGAGTGGAGAAAAAAGCGAAAATTCGCCTTTGGGCGGTATCACCCTTTCATCGAACGGCAAAGAGCTTTCCGGTCAACCCATTTTAGCCGTCTCCGAATATATCATTTAAAATCTCTGCAAAGTTAATGTCTTTGTTTTTTTGAAATTGAGCCATGTCTTCCATTGCTTCCGCTCTATTCTTGAAAGTTTTTTCTATAACAAATAAGCGGTTTACAAGATTACCATTATCGCCAATGATTTGATTCGGATAACCAAAGAGCATCTCCCCCAGCTTTTCATATTTTCCTATATAACTTTCATACTGCAGATCTGTAAACTTCGTCTGGATACAACGGCTGTATTTTCTGTTGCAGCAAAACCAAATATGCTTACTCTCCGCTTTAGCACATTTCAATTGGTAGGGATCATTCCATGTGTTAAAGTGCTGCCATACGTGATCTGCCAGCACAGAGGTGTCTGTTCCAATAACTTTTGCGGGTTCCAGAAATGGAACTTCCCGGTACGCTACATTATGAGTGATCTTTTTCTCGCCAGCTATATACCGATCATAAATCGAAATGATTTCTGCAAGCTGTTCCCTAAGTTTTCCATCCGCCTTATGCTCAAAAAATAAGGAATCTATTTGTTCAAGAGTTCCAAAGTAGCTTTTATCAAAACTGGTAAAGGATGCCGCGGAATAGTCGTCGAGCAACAACCGATAATATTGTTTATTCATCCATTCTCGCCTCTCTTTCCCTGCTGTATATCCAAACTCTACGAGAATTTTCTCAGCCGGGATATAATGTTTCTCCTGCTCTTCGGGCGGAAGGCTTCTGATTTTCTCAAATTCCGCAATCGCTTCGTCCAGCTATTTTGTTCCCTGTAACGCAATGATATATTATATAGAATTCGTAGTAACCTCGACCTGTTTCCCGCTGAAAGCTACGCCATACTTGAAGACCGTTTTAACGCCTTTTGAGATCATATCGGCCCTCTCCGGATTCCCCATTCGAGCTGATATAATAGCGGTTATCCATCATAGCGCAAAGCCCCAGAACAAAACCATGATAAAAGTTTTCTCTGGCAGTATCATAGCAGCTTGCCGATTGGAGAAGAAGCTTATGCATCTCCTTTTGCAGCCTTTGTGCATCATTAGAATACAATGCCTCTTGAATGGAGATTGCTGTAGCTTGGGGAATGATATCGGTCAATTTTTGCAAAATTTCTTTGTTATACACAAACGCAATCTCCCGGTTGGGCAGCGCCACCTCGCACATATACTCACCGCTGAAAGCAGGATCTACCTTTACGACTTTCAGATAGCCTGCAACCAGAAGAAAGCTGTAAACGGAGGAAGGATTATTTCGAATATGGGGATAAATAACTCCAGTGTCGATATACGTCAGGAAAGATTCCCTTTGCAGTAAAGCGTTAAGTCGTTCATAGATTTCTTCTCCTGCATTCTCCAAAATTTCGCCAATGATCTCATTGCTGCCTGTTGACTGCCAAAAGGCCTTGGGCTGACAGCCATTGCTAAAATAGTTGATAACAGACCATGGGTTAAATATTTCCGTTTTCCCGAACCGATACCCGTCGTACCAAGCAGAGATTTCCGCGTACTTCTCCTCGGCATGGTAATATCGGGCAATCGCTTTTACTTCTTCCGGCGTAAAGCCAAAATATCCACTATACTGGTTGTCCAATATGGAATTCACTTTTAAATTGTTTAGACCGCTGAAGATGCTCTCTTTGGCCACACGAAGAATGCTCGTTAAAAAGCCATAAGAAAGGTGCCGGTTATCCTTCAGGCCGCCTGAAAAGAGGTTGCGCATAAAGAGAATCACCTTATCATAAAACCCCCTCATATACCCCTGCTGAATCGGCGTGTCATACTCATCGATGATAATAATCGGTGGGATACCATAATGCTCGTCCAGCATTTGAGAGAGCCTTTGCAGGGACATCATCATATCTGTGCTGTCCGCTTTCCCTTCCAGAACATTCTTAAAGTACGATTTCTCATATTTACTGCACTGCTCGCTTTCCAAGAGCTCGCTGTGGCGTTCGAACTCCTGTGTCAAAATCTTGGAAATCTGATCATAGGTCTCCTCCCAGGAGTCCCGTTTCACATCCTTAAAAGTGATAAAAATCACCGGGTATTTTCCTTGATAGTCTCGATATTTTTTACCACAAGCCCAAATTTTTTTATCTCTGAAATAAATAGAGGTGTCTTCGTCCGTCTTTTCAAAGAAAGTGCGAATCATATCCATATTCAAAGTTTTGCCAAAACGGCGCGGACGGGTAAACAGAGACACCATCGGTCTCTCGTCCAGAAAATCCTTGATCATCATAGTTTTATCGACATAGTAGTACTCAGACGAGGCCAGACGATAATCTGAAATTCCAACCGGCAGCGGTAGACCAGACGATGTTTTGGTTTTTCTATATGCACCGGTTTTAATGCGAATATCCGCAGGTTTTTCGGCGTCGATAGGTATCACCCAACCGCGTCCCTTTTTATATGCCCCTTCTATCCGCCCTTCTTTGCATAGAACGGTTACTCGACGCTCCGTGATTCCCCAAAGCTTTGCCGCTTCCTTTACAGTTATGGTATCACTCATGTTAGCACCTCCAAGCTTTTCAGATATAGTATACCACTGCGGCAGAATAAACTCAACAATATTCGGAATAAAACCAAGCGCAATGTCTGACTTTGTTCTTTTGCGCGTTATCCTACCAATTTATGATTTGAGCTTGTTGTTGCTGTACTTTTGTATCTCTTTTGTTTGGCTCAACAATGACAACGCAATATCCGCCCGTATTATGGTAAGCCAAAAACCCCAGTATTCCTGCGCTCCCGCGGGCTTTTCCTCTCCAAAATTTTTTACTCACATCACCAGCATCGCATCCCCAAACGAAAAGAACCGATACCGCTCCCTCACAGCCTCCTCATAAGCCTCCAACACCTTCTTGCGTCCCGCCAGGGCGGACACCAGCATAATCAGCGTAGATTCCGGCAGATGGAAATTCGTAATCAAGCAATCCAGCACCTTGAACCGATACCCCGGATAGATGAAAATCTCCGTCCATCCACTGCACGCCGCAAGTTCCCCGTTCTCGTCTGCCGCAGATTCCACCGTCCGGCAGCTTGTAGTCCCCACACAGACGACCCGTTTTCCGTTCGCCTTCGCCCGGTTGATTTTATCCGCCGCCTCCTGATCAATCTGATAAAATTCCGAATGCATATGATGGTCGGTAATCTCGTCCACCTTCACCGGACGGAACGTCCCAAGCCCCACATGCAGCGTCACTTTCGCAATATCCACTCCCTGCCTTTCAATCTTTTTTAGCAGCTCAGGCGTGAAATGCAGCCCTGCCGTGGGCGCGGCCGCCGAACCTGTATGCGCCGCATATACAGTCTGGTAACGGTTCTTGTCCTCAAGCTGGTGGGTGATGTAAGGAGGTAGAGGCATCTGCCCTAACTGGTCTAAGATTTCCTCAAAAATCCCCTGATAAGTAAACTGAATCAAACGGTTTCCTTCTTCCACCACATCTACCACCTCGCCGGTCAAAAGCCCGCCGCCAAAAATAATCTTCGTTCCGACCTTCGCCTTTCTTCCCGGCTTCACCAGCGTTTCCCACATATTATTATCTTTCCGTTTTAGTAAAAGTATCTCAATCTTCCCGTTAGTCCCTTCTCTGGAACCAATCAGCCTTGCCGGAAGAACCTTCGTGTCGTTAATCACCAGGCAGTCGCCCTCATGGAGATATTCTGTAATATCCCGGAACACACGATGCGAAATAACTCCAGACTCCCTGTCAAGTACAAGGAGCCTGGAGCTTTCCCGATCCACTAAGGGGTCCTGCGCTATCAATTCTTCCGGCAATTCATAGTAAAAATCCTGTCGTTTCATTTTAATATGAATCCCTTCCTTAATCCATTATATAGACGTACCATCCGTTTCATTCGATGATCCCTCTGATACATTTATCGGCACACTGCTATTGCCTGCTGCAACTTTTTCTGATTCTGCCCTGTCATTCTCCGGCATTTTCCCAAAAACTTCCACCGGATTCCCATCCTTTTCCTTCTCTGGTAGAGGACTTCCTCCGTGCGGCATCTGTCCATACCCCTTTCCCGGCGCAGTACCTTCTCCTGCCGGCATATTTCCATTCGCATTTCCGTACGGAGATATCGGGCCATAGGCAGACGGTCCATTCCCCCCGGACGGTCTTCCGTAGGGCGAAACAGGCGGCGCAGGCGGTACGGGTGGTATGGGCGGATACGCAGCCATAGCCTGATACTTAGGAACCACTTTAATCCTCTTCCCATAGACCACCCTGGTATCGCAGATCATATCGTGAAGGCCTCTCTTCTCCCGGTCTACCCCCGCCATAATATAACCAATCCCAATCGACAGCCCGCACAGAAACCTTCCCACCGTTTCCCGGTACAAAATACTGACAAACGTAAGTTTCCGGTTTCCATCCGCAGGGACCACCCTGAGGTTCATAAGCCGTTTTCCCGGCGTCGTCTCTGTATAATAGGTAAGCAGGATAAAATAAGCGACCTGCAGCAAATACAATATCGTATCTTTTACCGTATACTGGAACAGCCACCTTGTCCGAAACAGACCTCCTCCCGCGAAGGACATTATCCCTATAACCAGATTAACGAACAAAAGCCCAATCCAGACAATACCAAGGTCAATCAGGTATGCCGCCAGACGCACCCAAAATCCTGCGAACTCTAATTCCTGCCTGCCGCGGTTAGCGTAATTGTTCTGCATAGTACATCGGCACCCCGCTTTCCATCTCTGCCGCAGTCTCTTTTAAGATCTGCGCTTCTGACTTGGGAATCACACTTTCGATTTTTGCAAACAGAGAGGTAAAGAAATCAAGCTCTCTCTCCTGCTCATAGAATTGATAGACCCCAAGCTCACTGCTCATTGCCGCTGTCATATCCTCGTAAAGACTGATTTCATCAATCAATCCCTTCTCCAACGCCTGGCTCGCCGTGTAGACACGTCCGTCTGCAATCGCCCTCACCGCCGCATCCTCCATGCCGCGCCCTTCTGACACGATACCCACGAACTTATTGTAATATTCATCCACCTGCTCCTGATAGATAGCAATCTGCTCCTCCGTCATCTTAGAGCTGTCCTTATACTCCCCGCTGGTGATACTAAAATAACGAATCCCTAACTTCTCGTAGAGGCCAGTCATGTCAAATCCGGACATAATGACTCCAATCGAACCGGTGGTGGTATTGGGATTGGCGTAAATCTTATCCGCCGCCATAGAAATCATATATCCTCCCGACGCCGCATAATGCGCCATATAATCCCAAATCGGGCGTCCCGTCTCTTCCTTATATTCTTTCAGTTTCAGGTACAGCTCCTCCGACTCATACACCGTTCCGCCCGGGGAATCCACATAGAGCAGGATTCCCTTGTTATCGCTGTCGTCCATCAGGTTATCAATATAGTCAAGAGTCGTGATATGCTGATACCCCACAGGCACATCGAACACCCCTGTTTCTGTCTGTTCCTGAATCGTGCCTTGTACCGTCACGATTGCAATATAGTCGCCGCTGGGCGGATTGAATCCGTCCACCTCCGTCAACAGTTCCCCCATGCTTTCCTTTAGTATCTTCTCTGACCACGTATTGGTCAGTACGCTGGATACTCCTACCATGATAAATAAGATTGCCGCTATGACCAAACCGCCTATCTGTTTTTTATTCATTTCTAATCCCCATTTCTACAGCATGTTTGAAACATACTTTCTGCCTTTTCAAACGCGCAATTATTTCCGCAGCTCGATTCCCATAGCTTCCAAAGCCTTCAGGATTCTGCCCATGGCCTCCGTTACCTCTGCGTCCTCCAGCGTCTTATCCTTTGCGCGGAATACGATGGAATATGCCACAGACTTATATCCTTCCTTAATCTGCGCTCCCTCGTAGAGGTCGAACAGGCCATAGCTCTCCAGATACTCGCCGCCCTTCTTCTCAATCACGTCCTCAATCTGTCCTACCAGTATCTCCTTAGGAATCACCATACTGATATCACGGTTCACGGACGGGAACCTGGCAATTCCAGTATACTTCCGGTCAAATGTGGCCCGCTTTACAATCTCCGGCATATCCAGCACTGCAACATAGGCTTTCGTCCCGATACCATAGGCGTCTGCAATGTCCGGATGGACCTCTCCTAGATAGCCGACCACTGTGCCGTCATAGATGATATTGGCCTGACGCCCCGGATGGAGATAAGGCTTGCCGGAATTGGGGTCATAGACTTCCTTCTGGTTCATCCCGATTTTCTCAAAGAACTCCTCCACAACGCCCTTCATGCTGAAGAAATCTCCGTCCCCGTACATTCCAAGGGTAAACTGCATCCGTTCCTCGGGAAGCTCCGTCAAAGGCAGCGCTTTCGGCAGATAAATATTCCCCAGCTCATACAGCCGGACATTCTTGTTTCTTCTATTATAATTGGTAGCGAGGGATGTCAGCATCCCGTTCAGGGAAGTAGTGCGCATAATGCTGTAATCCTCACCTAAGGGATTCATAATCTCTACCGTCCTGCGAAGAGGAGAATCCTGTGGAATCCGCAGCTTGTCGAACACTTTCGGGCTTTCAAAGGAATAGGTCATGCCCTGGCTGAATCCACAGAATTCCGCGATGTCTCTTGCCACCTCTTCCACACGCAGCTTAAAGGACAGCTTTCCGGTGGTCGCCTCCCCTCTTGGAAGCGTGGTCGGGATATTGTCATACCCATAGAACCTTGCCACCTCTTCCGCAAGGTCGGCAAGACGGAACAGGTCGTGGCGGAAGGTGGGCGCGATGACTTCGCTTGCCGCCTCGTCGAAGCCAAGCCCAATCTTCTCGAAATAGCCAAGCATCTCCTCCTTGGAAATATCTGTCCCCAGAAGACGGTTGATTTCCTCTGCATCAAAGGGAACTCTCACCGGCTCTTTCTTCTTGCCGTAGACGTCTACGGTGCCGCCTACGACTTCACCGGCCCCCAGCTCTTCTACCAACTGGCAGGCGCGGTCGATTGCCGCTTTCGCATTGTTCGGGTCAAGCCCCTTCTCGAACTTACCGGAAGCATCGGTTCGCAGGCCGATTTTCTTACTGGATTTACGGATATTCGTCCCGTCAAAACATGCAGCCTCGAACAGCATGGTCTTTACATCGTCCGTGATCATGGAATTTTCACCTCCCATGATTCCCGCAATGCCAATCGACTTCTCGCCGTCGCAGATCATCAGCACAGACTCATCCATTTCCCGCTCCTGCCCGTCTAAGGTGGTGAACTTCTCCCCCTTCGCAGCAGTGCGCACGATAATCTCCCGCCCGGCAATGGTATCTAAATCATATGCGTGCATGGGCTGGCCGTATTCTTCCATCACGTAGTTGGTAATGTCAACCAGATTATTAATCGGGCGGATTCCCACAGATGCAAGACGTCTCTGCATCCATTTCGGGGACGGGCCGATTTTGATATTCTTCACGACCCTTGCACAGTACCTTGGGCAAAGGTCATTGTCCTTGACCGTAACCTTGATGAAATCGCCAACGTCCTCACCATTTCCTGTCTCTGTCACTACGGGCGGATGAAATTCCTTGCCAAATGTAGCCGCCGCTTCCCGTGCGATTCCTACCACGCTGAAACAGTCTACTCGGTTGGAAGTCACCTCATACTCGAACACCACGTCGTTAAGCCCCAGGGCCTCTACCGCATTTGCCCCCACAAGCGCATCCTCCGGGAAAATGTAGATGCCTTCTTCCGGCGCCTCCGGATACATATCGCGGTTAGAGCCAAGCTCTTCGATGGAACACATCATGCCCCGGCTCTCAATCCCCCTAAGTTTTCCTTTCTTAATCTTCACGCCTCCGGCAACGCGGCTCCCTGGCTCATGCCCTCCGGCGACCCGTCCTCCGTCCAGCACCACCGGGACCTTGTCTTTCTCATGCACGTTCTTTGCGCCTGTTACAATCTGGACAGACTCATTTCCCACATTGACCTGACAGACAATCAACTTGTCTGCGTCCGGATGTTTCTCAATCTTGTCAATCTGGCCAATCACAATCTTATCCAGATCGGCGTCCAACACCTCGTATCCTTCTACCTTGGTTCCGGATAATGTCATTGCATCCGTATATTCCTGTGCAGTGGCTTCAAGCCCCGGAACATACGCTTTTATCCATGATAATGATGTATTCATCTTCCTGCTCCTTTCTGCCGCTTCTTAGAATTGCTTCAAAAATCTAATATCATTTTCATACAACAGTCTCATATCGTCTATCTCATACTTGAGCAGCGCGATCCGCTCAAGCCCCACGCCGAACGCGAATCCTGTGTACTCATTGGGGTCGATCCCGCACATTTCCAGCACATGAGGATGCACCATACCGCAGCCAAGAATCTCAATCCATCCGGACCCTTTACAGAAACGGCATCCCTTTCCCCCGCATTTGAAACAGGTAACGTCCACCTCTGCGCTTGGCTCTGTAAATGGGAAATGGTGGGGACGGAACTTCGTCTTCGTGTCCGGCCCGAACAGTTCTTTTGCGAATACCTCCAGCGTCCCTTTCAAATCTGCAAAAGAAATGTTCTTGTCAATGACCAGTCCTTCAATCTGATGGAAGGACGGGGAATGGGTCGCGTCCACCTCGTCGGAGCGGAACACCCTTCCCGGCGCAATCATACGGATGGGAAGCTTCCCTTGCTCCATCACACGCGCCTGAACCGGGGATGTCTGGGTACGCAGCACGATTTCCTTATTGACATAGAAGGTGTCCTGCTCATCCTTGGCCGGATGCCCGTCGGGGATATTCAGCTTCTCAAAATTATACAGGTCGTACTCCACGTCCGGCCCCTCGACCACCTCGTAGCCCATGCCGATGAAGATACGCTCTACCTCTTCTAACGCAATGGTGTTAGGATGCCGGTGTCCCACCATATTTTTCCTGGAGGGGAGCGTAACGTCAATCACTTCCTGCTTCATCTTCTCTTCACGGATTGCCCGCTCCATCTTCGCCTTGCTCTCTTCTAAAATGCTCTCGATTGCCTCCCGCGTCTCGTTGACCAGCTGCCCAACCTTGGGGCGCTCTTCGGGCGCAACATTCTTCATTCCCTTTAATACGGCGGTAAGTTCTCCCTTCTTGCCTAAGAACTTTACACGCACATCATTCAATTTTTCCGGCATGTCGGCAGCATTGATTGCCTTCAACGCTTCCTCTTTGATGCTCTGCAATTTCTCTTTCATCGCTTCTCTTCCTTTCCTGCTCATTTACAAAATTGTTCCGGTCATTTACACTTTTCCCGGAAACAGTGAAAGACCGCGCGGCCCGTGCGCCGCCTCAGCGGCATGTTTACTCTGCACGGGTCTGCGCACAAAAAAAGCCCATCCCAAAAAGGGACGAGCAATTACCCGTGGTACCACCCTGATTCCCGCATAGTCGCACTGGCTTCATGAATGCGGGCGCTCAAACATGCGTAACGTGCATCAAACGGCATCTCCTACTACCATAGTATGGCTTCAAATATGCAGCTCGCGCGGGAAATTCGATTCCTGTCTGAACCAAAGGGAACTTACAGCCCGGTGATTCCCTCTCTCTGTTGGAAAACAGTTCTCTACTTACACGGTCATCGCTTTTCATTTTATGGATACGGATGTGCCGCTTCATATGGAAAGCACATCCGTACGCTTCTTAAAATTATAACATACGAAAAAATGATGTCAAGTTTTTTTCAAATTTTCAGAATAGTTTCAGAATAGTTCCGTCATAAAACATTTCTTGTGGTAGAAGATCTTTCCAATCTCCTCCTCTTCTTTCGAGTACACCTTCACATTAGGCATCCACCGAATATCTTCGGCGCCCTTATCGCCGCAAATTAACGCAGAAAATTCATTGATCGGAAGTAAAAGATCTACTGCCTCTTCTATATCGGCGCTCACCTTTTCTACCTGGTTCTCCTGTCCTTCTGAAAAACGGATTTTCCACACTCCCTGATTCTCAGGAAGAATATCGTCCTTGATTCCTATGCAAAGCTGCCCGCTCCCAAGGCATCTGCACATCTTTAGCGCCTTCTTTACATCAATAACCCTTGACATTCCGCCATAATATTTCTCACATGATGATTTGATATCTTCACCCAAAAGTAAAGAAAGGGAGATATCGGCAGGTATTGCAAAATGAATCTTATCATAATAGGATCCAAAGGCAGATCTTATAAAAGATAGCATCTCGCTAAAAGCATCGGCGTCTAAAAACAAAAAATCATTACGGGCTTCAAACGTGGTTGTGCATTCCATAACCACGCCGTCCGGCGTACTCTTTTTGCGGTAAATGAAAAAGCCTTTGGGGACGCCGGCTCTATCGCGATAGAGAAAAACATACCTGCGCTGCTTTAGCAAATCTTCTTTTTCCATTTGTGGACTATATTTTTCACGAATAGAGGAAAGATTATATTCCTTATAAAATTTTTCATAAACTCTCAAAAGCGGCTCTAAGCTGTCTCCCGGAAAAATCTGTGCGACGCTGCCTTCGATGCTCTTCTTGGGAAACTCCGTAAAGGGAATCGTCCAATCGCAAAGCCCATTCCCTTCCTCAAAACCAAATTTACGATAATATTGCACGCTAAACGGGTATAAGAAAGAAAATGCACATCCCTGCTCATACATATCCCGAAGCGTAAAGTTCATGCAAGTGCGGATAATTCCGTTCCTTCGGTATTCGGGCAGCGTCGCTACGCCTCCGATTCCCCCAAGCAGCATCTCTTTGCCGTCGAAGCGGCAACGGTATTTGTTATAAAGAAGGCATCCGTACAACACAGATTCGTCTTCTGAAAATACCCCGATTTTCCTGCAGTTTTCATCTGTCTCCAAATCTGTCTGAGATTTCTTTTTCTCCTCTTCATAATCAATAGATACCTCGAACGCCACTGCCTGCACAAGCTGGAAACGATGATTCTCTTCCGGCGTCATTAAACGGGTCTTCTGTTTCATATTCATCCTCCTCGTATGTTCCTTATTTCAAAATCTCTGTCTCACTTTTTTGCAAAAACCTTTCCGCAAAGCAGCACATTCATTTCCCCGCCAAGCAGGATGCAATACATACAGAAGTACATCCACAGCATAATCAAAACGATGGTCGTAAGACTCCCATACATGTTGGAAAATCCCTTGAACACATCCAGGTAGATAGAAAATACCCAGGAAATGACCATCCATCCCACAGCCGCAAACATGGCGCCCGGGAGCTGGTCGCGGAACCGTCCCCGCCGGTTCGGAAGGTAACGGTACAGCATCAGTGAAAATATCACCAGCACCGTCGGCGTAATGAATACCCGCGCCGCGATCAACTGGTCTGCCACCCTCCTAAGGAACGGGATATGTTCTGCAATGAACAGGTTCAGCGTATTACCGAATACCGATAATACCAACAGCAGTATAATGACTACGATAAACAATACGGTATAGAATGTTGCCCGGATGCGAAGCACGATATAGTTACGCGTCTCCCTGCACCGGTAAATACAGTTAAGCCCCGACGCCATTGCAAGCACGCCCTTCCCTGCCGACCACAGGGCGACCACAATCGTGACCGGGATGACTCCCGTGGACTGGTTATATACCTGATTCACAATAGACGTTATCAGGTTTTCCACAGACGACGGGAACACTTGGATGACGGCGGTCATTACATCCGCCTTTGTCACAGGGGTGTACTGCACCATGGTAAGCAAAAGCAAAATAATCGGAATCATGCACAGCATGAAAAAATATGCCGACTGGGCGGCATAGGCGCCTACATGGTCTTCATTAAAACCTGCCGTGATACCTGTGATTTTTTGATAGATATCCTTTAGTCTCTTCATAATACTCTCCCACATATTTGCTCTATATTTTACCCGATTTTGTATCATTTGTCTATGATTAGATTGATTCAGCAGCGTCAGAATATATGGAGGAACCATATCTGCCCGGGATATCATTATATTATATGAAAAAAATGCAGAAATATAAGCCGGAGCTGCTTAACTATCCCCGGCTTTAATCTCTACATCTTTAAAAAATAATGTCAGTATGTCTATATAGCTCTTCCCTTTCTTCGCCATCTCATTAGCTCCGTTCTGGCTCATCCCGATTCCATGCCCGAACCCGCCGCCGGATATTACGAACATGTCTCCTTCTTTTCTGATTGTAAAAAATGCGCTGGGCAATAGTGCAGAGCTTGCCGCCGTCGTACCGTCCTGCTTGACGATTTCATAGCCGCTTCCACCCAGGGCGCGGCGTATCTTATTCTCCGTACCCACGGTCGCTGTCCCGGCGTCTCCTTCCGCACATATCTCAAGCGCCACGCCCCCTGCGCCGGACTTCGTGATTTCTATATTTTGGAGCGTCCCGATATTCTTCCCGGTGTTCTGGCTCACCAGATTGGACAGCGTTCCTACGGGAATCTTCGCCTCCCAGCGATACCAGGGAAGTCCTGCTTCGTAGTCTCCTTCTTCATCCTTTACCTCCACAGACTGTAGATACTGGTTCCCCTCATTGCTTTCTGTCCCCCATGCCTCCAAGCCCGCCGTCTTTCCGCAGGAGGTGGAATAATAGTAGGTAGTCACAATCTGCCCCTGATAGCGCACCACCTGCCCCTGGGTTTCCATGACTGCCCGGTTCGTGGACTCCTGTGCCTGGGAATTGCCGTATACCTGATAATCCGTGCTGTCGTTCACATGCGCCTCATATTCCGGATAACCGTAACTCTGCATCTGTTGGTAGGCATAGCTTCTGGCGCACACCGCCTGTGCTTTCAATGCCTCAATCTCATAAGAGGCAGGCATTTCGCTTGGCACTACCTTGCAAAGGTAAGTCTCCAGCGGAAGTTCATTGATGATTACGATTCCCTCTGCCGTTGTACGAAGCTCCAGAGTTCCGGCATAGGAAGGCGTCCCGTAACCCCTTTCGATGCTGTTCAGGACAATCTCTCCCCCGTCCTTTGCGCTGATTCTTATATTGCCTCCCTGAAACCTTGGGTCGTCAGGTGCAAACGCTGCCTGCTCACCTGCCGCCGCTTCCTGAACTTCTTCCCCGAAGGCGATGGAAAGCCCGCCGCCTGCGGATACCGATACGCTGGGATGCACGATATTCAAGTATCCGTTGGTCATGAGCAGTACCCGGATATTCGGGTTGTCTACCACGATTTGCCATTTTTCCTCCTGAGGCGTTTCTTCTTCCTTTTTTACTTTTTCCTTCTCTCCCGGCGTGCCGTCTTCCCGGTGTGTAAGCGCCGCCTGCAAGCCTCCGATTATAAAAAGGCAGAGCAGAATCAGCATTCCGTACCAGAATGGGGCGGAGAATCTCAGCGGGAAACGCCTGCGTCTGTTATATCTCTTCACCTAACCTGTAACCCCTTGTCCAAATACTCTTTTCTCAATGTATGCCTTGATTTTGGAAATATTACCTCAAATATCAACTTCTATATAATACCATCTCATCTTGGAAACTGCTATACCTTATCGTACATTAGTCCATCCGCCCCGCAAGAGGCATGTATTACGTTGTGCCCTTTGGGTATAGGCAAACGGGAAAATTTGTCGAAAATTGATGATTTGTAATGCTGGAATTTTAATCGGTTACATTTTATAATATATGGAAGAAATTTTAATAATTATTTATAGAATTAGGGTTGATTTTTTACCGCTAAGGACATATTATATATGAAAGATGTAACAAAAGTTACATGAAAATAAAGTATATCCCTAGCAGTAATCCTCCCACTATAAGGGAAGCGATAAACCTAGGGATATTTTTATTTTCAGGAGGTACATATGATCCGTACTGCGATCTTAGTCGATGGCGCATTTTACAGACGGCGTTCGTATTATATTTACGGTGACAAAGAACCGTCTGAACGTGCAGACGAACTTGAATGGTATTGCAAACGACATATACGCGAAGAAAAAGCTGACCAATGTTCCTTATACCGGGTCTTTTACTATGATTGTCCGCCGATGGATAAAAAGGTGTACCATCCTTTACTCAAAAGGCAAATTGATTTTGGAAAAACTAACGATTATACTTGGGCTAATATTTTTTTCAAAGAATTAACACACCGACGGAAATTTGCCCTCCGGCTTGGTCGCCTTGCGGAAGAACAGGCTCATTTCAACCTGCGTCCGGAAGCTACAAAAAAACTAATGAATGGTTCGCTTAAAATTGAAGACTTGACGGAAAAGCATTTTCTCTTAGATGTAAAGCAGAAAGGTGTGGATATGCGTATTGCGATTGATATCTCTTCTCTGGCATTCAAAAAACAGGTTGACCGGATTATTCTGATATCCGGCGACAGCGACTTTGTCCCTGCTTCAAAGCAAGCAAGAAGGGAAGGCATTGACTTTATCCTTGACCCTATGCGTTCACCGATTAAAGAGGATCTGTTTGAGCATATAGACGGAATGCGGACGAAAGCCAGTAAACTGAACTAATACACATAACATAAAGGCGGCATATGCCGCCTTTATGTTCGCAAGTATAATAGACAAAACTTGTTACTATATAACAATGTCATATACCGAGTTCGTCTTAATGCGTTTGAGTGGACCTGGCGGGAGTTGAACCCGCGTCCGAAAACCCATCCACCAGAGCATCTCCCATCACAGTCATTAATTTGACATTCCCTCTGCCGGACGCCTAATGACAGGCTTCTGGTTTCAGTAGCTTCATACGTTCTTCCATTCCCTCAAAGCTTTGGAAACGAAGTGCTCCGCCTCATTGAAGCCGGCATCTCAGGCAGCGGATGACCTAAGGCCGACTGCCGCTTAATTAAGCAGCGTACGCTAATTCTCTATTGTCTGCGTTTATATTTAGTTGGAACTTTTAACGTAGTGTCCCGCTACGGATGGCTTCTCCAACTTCCAGACCTCCGTCGAAACCAGTACAAGCCCGAAACTGAAATACTGGCATGCCTTTTCTATAAGCATACTCTATTATAAGAACAAACATTCCCTTTTGTCAAGTATTTTTTTGTAAAGTTCAAGTTCATAAAGTTCTGAAGTTTGAAATGACCATATCTATTTCCAACGGCAAACTCCCGACTTTCCATGCGCTGCCAAAGCAATAATCATTCTTATCATCCTTAAATTCCATTTTAATCGCCGATACATATCCTGGATGCCATTGGATATGAGCCGGCTTATCTGAAGGTATTGGATTTTCTGTCTGCTCTTCCGTAATTATAAGCTCGTTTGCCATCTTCCTCATCTGACCTTACATTATGAAAGTACCATAAAAAAACAAATTATCAACCTATGAAAAAAAGAAAGGATTCTCATGCCAAGACATTTTTATGATATAATAAGGCACAGCCCATTTAATCAGAAACACGATTGCGAGGTATACTATGAAAAAAATATTAATGATAGAAGACGACACCGACCTGCAGGAAGGACTTTCCTTCTCCCTTAGGCTGGACCGCTATGAAACTGCATGCGCCTCCACATGCAGGGAAGGACTTTCTTTCCTAAACACAGGACACTTCGACCTGATCCTTTTAGACTGTAACCTCCCCGACGGCAACGGTTTCGACCTCTGCTCCCAAATCCGCACATTCAGCCAGATTCCCATCCTCATGCTGACTGCCCGGGAAACGGAGATGGACGAGGTAAAAGCCCTGGAACTAGGCGTAGACGATTATATGCGCAAACCCTTCTCCCTTGCAGTTCTCAAAGCAAGGATCAAAAAACTCCTGCAGCACGCCGAATCTCCCAGGCTCCTTGTCTCCAACGGTATCACCATAGATAAAGGAACCTGCACCGTAACCCGGGGAACGGCCGAAATCATTTTCAGCCAGACCGAATACCGTCTGCTTTTGTATCTGGTCGAAAACAAGAACCGCGTCCTGTCCAAAGACCAGATTTTAGAACACATCTGGGACAGCGGCGGCAAATTTGTAGACGACAATACCGTATCCGTCAATATCCGCCGTCTGCGCACGAAAATCGAAGAGGATGCCTCCAATCCCCGGTTCCTTAGAACCGTATACGGATTAGGCTACCTCTGGAAAGAGGAATAACGATGACAGATCAACTCCCAACCTGGCTAACCGCCTGGCTCCTGCCTTTGTCCCTGACGCTGGCCCTGTTTGCAGGATACCTGATTTTCCGTAACCGAAAACAATACCGGGAAATTGACCGGATGCTGGACGCCGTCCTCACCCGCCAGCCAATTAAGCGCTCCGATTTACAGGAAGGAGGGCTCTCCGCCCTTGCAGGGAAAGCCAAACGAATCCAAGAACATTTACTGCTGGAAATCGAACAGGCAGAGCAGGAAAAAGAACAGGTGAAGCAATTAATCGCCAACATGTCTCATCAGCTCAAGACGCCCCTTGCCAATGTCATGATGTACGAAGAACTGCTTGTCAATCCTGCGGTGTCTCCGGAACAACAGGCGCATTTCCTTGAGAAAATGCATGCACAGACCGCCAAAATTGACTGGATTCTAAAATCCCTGTTCAAAATGGCAAAACTGGAGCAGAACGCGATTGATTTTGAAATCGCGCCGCTCCCCATCCACGACACCCTCATGGACGCCCTTAATACCATTTATACAAAAGCCAAGCAAAAACAGATTCAGATTGAGCTGGAAACCAAGAAAAACCCCGTCCTCCTTCATAACCGCCAATGGACTGCCGAAGTATTTGCCAACCTTCTGGAAAATGCAGTCAAATACACCGATGCCGGCGGGAAGATAAGGATTACGATACAATCTCTGGAAATGTACACGCAAATTTCCTTCTCCGACACCGGCATCGGCATCGACCCTTCCGAATATCAGGCAATCTTCCGACGTTTCTACCGGAGCAAACAGGTAGAAAATATCGAAGGCTCCGGCATCGGGCTTTATCTGTCTAAAATGATTCTGGAAAAAGAATTGGGTTATCTGACAGTGGAATCGCAGGCAGGGAAGGGGAGCTGTTTTACCGTGTTCTTACAAAACCGTAAGAATTGACCTGCATTTTTGTAGGATGGCTGTAAGCTGCGTACCGTAAACTGAACGTTATAAGAACGAATATACAGCAACAGAAAGGAGCCAGCCATGAACATTTTAGAAGTAACACAGCTTGAGAAAGTATACGGAACCGGCATAAACCAGGTACACGCCCTCAAAGGCGTCACCTTTACCGTAAGCCAGGGGGAATTTATCGCCATAGTCGGAACCTCCGGTTCCGGGAAAAGCACCCTGATGAACCTGATTGGAGGTCTTGATACTCCCACAACAGGCTCTATCCGAATCCGGAAGCACGATATCGCCGCCCTTACCAGAAACGAACTGACCATCTTCCGACGGCGCAACATTGGGTTCGTATTCCAGAACTACAGCCTGATGCCTGTCCTGAACGTCTACGACAACGTCGCCCTGCCTGTCACCTTCGACAAAGGACGGCATATCGACCACACCTTTATCGAAGAACTTTTAAAGGAACTGGGACTCTGGGAAAAACGCAGGAAATATCCCAGGGAGTTATCCGGCGGCCAGCAGCAGCGTGTGGCGCTTGCCCGTGCGCTGGCGAACAAACCCGCCCTTCTCCTTGCCGACGAGCCTACCGGCAATCTGGATTCCCGCACTACGGCAGAGGTCATGGGGCTTCTCCGCATGAGCGCGCAGAAATTCCACCAGACCATCCTTATGGTCACGCACAACGAATTGATTGCCCAATCCTGCGACAGAATCATTGCCATTGAAGACGGGCAGATTCTTGGAAAGGGCGGTGATGGCCTTGACTAACACAGTAAAATTAGCATTTTCCTATCTGAAATACTACAAAAAACAGACTTTTGCCCTCCTCCTAGGAACTGTCATGTCCGTTGCCTTGATGACCGGCGTAGGCTCGCTGCTCTACAGCGGGAAAACTGCCGACATCCAACGAATCCGGGATGTCTACGGGGACGCCCATTACTGGTTCGATATGGAAGACGGAGAATTTGACAAATTGCAGGAAGCCATTCATTCCGGCAAATGGATGGAATCGGAAGCATTTACGGTGGAGAAAGCCGGAATCCTTACCATAAAGGAAGAAATTCAGACTCCCTGCCAGATTACAGTTGCCCATGCAGATTCAGGGTATCTGGAAATGTTCCACAGAAACCTCCTGAAAGGCTCCTACCCGCAAAACCCCGGGGAAATAGCCCTCTCAGAACACGCCATACGCAACCTTGGCATAGGAAACACCCTTGGAAGCGCAGTCGTCCTTGGCGGGGACACCTCCTCCCTGTGCGGAATCCTTTCAGACCAATGGGATGAAACTGCCAAAGACATGAAAGTCTTTGTAAGCGCCGATACAAAACTTAGGACGGAACGCCCCCGCCTCTATGTCAAATTTGAAGAAAACGGCGACGTACTCACACAGGTAATGGCATTTTCAAAAACTTATGGTTTAGACATCCATAAAATCAATAGGGTAAGCAGCCTGACCGCATACGTGGGCGGAAATGCATCGCCTTCTATCATTGACGTTACAAAGACTGCACTGTCGCTTCCGGAAGGGAAACTGGCGTATTTCTGGGGAACCCTGAACCAGACCCATGATTTGACCGGGAAGCTCATCCTTGCCGCTCTTGGCATATTTGCCGCTTTCGTCATATTCAGCCTGTTCCAGGTATCCGTGCGGAAACGTACCGCACAGTACAGCGCCTTGCAGACCCTCGGTATGGACGAACGCAGCACCTTTGGCATGATTCTTTCAGAGCTATACATGGTGCTGCTGGCAGGATATCCCATTGGCGCGGCTCTCGGCAGCCTCGGCGCAAAAATACTCTATTCCCGCATGGGTGAGATTTTCGTAGACCAGCAAATCGGCATGACCCAAAAAGGGACGCATACCGTAGACGCCAGGGATGTGGCGGCACAGATTGAAGTCCGCCCCGGAAGTTTCCATATTTCGACCGGAACGATCCTCGGATGCGCAATCTTCCTGATGTTCCTGATGCTGTTGGTAAGCTTTCTATTGATTTGCAGGATGCGCAAATTTACCTTAACGGAAATGCAGACCCAGAATACCCATACACGAAAACAAAGCCGTAGAATCTACAGTATTAAGTGCAGCAACATGACTGGAATCCTGAGCCGCAAGTTTTTATTTGAACGGAAAGGGACGTTTGCAGGTATCATCGTATCCCTCTCTTTAGGCGGAGTCTTGTTCCTTGGCACGACCTACGTCGTCCAGAATGCCAGAATCCACAATGCCCTGTCTTTTAAAGCCGACGACGGGCTTGCTTCTGATATTCAGGTGTATGAAGATTCCCACAGCCTGTCCAGCGTCATTCCCTCAGACATTGTAAATACTCTGGAAGGGATAGAAGGCGTTTCCTCTGCCAATCCGATCCGCTATACCCTTGGGGAGATTCCTCTGGAAGACGGACGCTTCCGCTGGCCGAAATATTATGCGGAAACGGCGGACGAGGAAGGATTTGAACCAGACCCCTTAATCATGGAACGGTATAACGGAATCATCACGCGGCAAAGCGATAAAGATTACCGTCTGAAGACAAATGTATACGGCTACTCAGACCAGATGCTTGCGGAACTGACAGATTATCTTCTGGAAGGGAGCTTTGACGCCGCGTCTATGAAAAAAGAGGATACGGTTATCCTCAAAACTCTCATGGACGGGCAGGGCAACTATGACGGGCTGGACGTCTCCCCCGGCGATTCTATCCGGCTGAAAGTCCCGAAAAATGCGTCCGTTCCGGAAGAGGCGCTTAGGTTTGAAGGGGAAGAAGACTGGTATGTGGATAAGGAATTTACGGTCGCCGCTATCGTCAGCAGGTCTTTGGGAAAAAATGATAATTATATCGGAGATTTTACCGATACTGTGGGCGTCATTATGACGAACCAGCAGATGTCGGATGATTTCGGGATTGACGGATATGACAGTATCGGGATTACTCTTACGAAAGGGGCTGACCATCACAAGGTTTCTGACGAGGTCAGGGCTGTTACCCAAGATATCCCAAACTGCCTAATCAAAGACTATGCCCAGTTAATCGAAAAACAGGAGCTTTACCTGCGCCAGAAAATGTTTTTCTTCTATGGGATTGCCGCTATCCTGCTTCTGATTAGTATTTTCCATATCCTGAACAGCATGCAGTATCTTGTAGCTGCAAGGAAACGGGAGTTCGGGATTCTCAGGGCAATGGGAATCACAGACGCAGGATTCCGGAGGATACTGGTAAAAGAAGGGCTCTGCTATGGAGCCTGCTCCGGGCTCTTTATGGCCATTCTGTACGGGATGGTACAGAAAGTGTTATATTATGCGCTTCAACACGTATTTCTGTACCTGCATGCGAACGCAGGTCTTCCGCTTCTGCCGCTAATAGGTATGGTGGTATTGAATCTGGGGATTTGTGTCGGAGCGATGCTGTTGGCAGGAAATGAAGTGCTGAACGGGAATATAATAGATGAGATTGCCCAATAAAGGCTTTACACCATAATCACCGATTGATATAATAAAAATACCAAGTAAACAGCATTTATGGAAAGCAGGTGGGTATATGACTGAAAAAGAAATGCTCAAGATTTCTATAGAAGAATTTGACAGATTACAAGATTATATGCAGTCTTGTACGGATAAGGAGTCAGAGACATATAAAAAAATGAAACGAAGATATACGACATTAAAAGTCATTCTGACAGCCTCAGGTATCAACCTGACAGAAATTGACTATATCAAAGAATAGCTCATAACTTCATGAATCAAGGTGTAACGTCTTTATCGAATTATAAAAGGCTTTACACCTTTTTTAATAGAAACATGCTCTTTCGGCAACTGACAATAAAAAATAAAAAGTTAGCACTCACCTCTTGACATTGCTAATAATATGTGTTATATAATATATATAGCAAATAAAACAATAAATAATTTTCATACCTTATGGGATATACTAATCCATAAGATAATTTTCAAGGAGGAATGATTTATGTTATTAGCAAACAGAGGTTTCAACAATTTATTCGACGATATGTTCAGCGATCCGTTTTTCAGCCGTTCTTACGACCACACATCCGCACAGATTATGAAGACGGATATTCATGAGAAAGATGGGAATTATCTGGTAGAGATGGAGCTTCCCGGATATGCCAAAGAGGATATCAAGGCAGACTTAAAGGATGGATACCTAACCATCTCCGCCCATAAGAACATGACGAAGGAAGAGAAGGATGCCAAGGGCAACTGCGTACACAAAGAAAGATATACCGGCACCTGCAATAGAAGCTTTTATGTTGGGGATGCCTTGACACAGGATGATATCAAGGCCGCATTCAAAGACGGCGTTCTCCATCTGGCATTTCCGAAGGAAGTTCAGAAGCAAGAGGAACAGCCGAGACTGATTACGATTGAATAACAGAAACAACAAAAGCAGAGGGGAGGACCTCCACAAGGTTCTCCCCTCTCTTACTTTCTATCCAAATATTATAACTATTTTTCGATTATTAAAATTCTGTTAACCCCATTACATCTGTAAGTATAATCTTGTCAATCTTCGTATGATTATTTATAATAAGAACTATGAAGAAGTAATTTCTACATAAGGAGGCGCTATATTTTTGAAACAGCTGAGAATACTACAAAACAATGGCTATCTGGAAGTATAGCAAAATCCTAATTCTGATCTTGTCCGCACATTACAGTGTGTCTTTCGTTACTCTTTGAACGAAAAAACGGAGAATCCTACTTATTTATACCCAAGGGTACACCGTAATGCATGCCCTGCGGGCAGGTGGACTTCGTCCATTAAGGTATAATAAATAAGTAGTGATTCTCCATTTAATGGCAAACCTACTGATAAAACCGAATCTTCCCAATCAACGGCAATTCTTTCCTGTCGCCCTTACAAGCGGAGACGATCCCCATGATTGCCAAGATAAGGAACACCAAACCCAGAATGTCAAAAATCCACGAAAACATCCCTCCGCCGAAATGAATGATCGAATGCAGCCCCCACACCCAATCACCTTCCAGCAAATCCACCAGCGAAGACGCTAGAAACAATACCAATCCCTGATTCACATGATGTTTGACATACTGCGACTGCTTATCACCTGCCAAAAGCGGTATCAACAAAAGGATTCCAAGATATGAGAGTACGCCCATCGCTTTATTTCGGCTCACTTCACTCTGGTCAAAAAAGTCTGCTGAACCATACCGCTGCGCCTCATACCCATACTGCTGATATCCTCCTGACTGATACCCATACTGGCTATCCTGCTGATATCCTCCTGCTTGATACCCATATTGGTTATCCTGCCCATACCCTTGCTGGCCATATGTATATCCTTGCGCGCCGCTCTGTCCATAGCCTGTATCGCTGTTCTGGCTGCCTCCGGAATAACTGCCCGATAGATTCGGTATCTGCGCGCCACACTGCGGGCATGTCATAATCCCGTCATCCACCTTCGCACCACATTTCACACAATAAGACATCTTACCTGCCCCTTCCTCTATTAGAATAATTCTATTGTATTCCCAGTACGCCCGTTGCGCAATCCCTTTCTGGAATTTTAAGAAAATGATTCTTCCGAAAGCCCCAAAATCTCCGCCAGCACCTCCACGATGATCTCATTGGTACAGGACTTCACATACCCCAGCAAATGCAAAGAAATCTCATCCTGCTTCTGCGCTTCCGAAAGCGTATCATCCCTTTTTGTCTTTTCAATCAGCTGAATTAACTGAGGCGTCAGCTCCTCATACGTCTCAATCGTCGTCTGCGTGACCATCTTACGCAAATCATCTTTTTTAGTCGGCACCATACATATCCCCCCTCCTTTATCTGCAATTACGATTACCCGATATTGCGCACCTTGAAATCCCTCTGGGCCTCTCTTTGCTGATCCTTCTTCGCAATATCCTGCCGCTTGTCATACAGCTTCTTCCCCTTGGCCAGCCCAATCTCGACCTTCACAAGACTGCCCTTAAAATAAACTTTCAGCGGCACGATTGCCACCCCTTTTTCCTTCGTCTTCCCAAGGAGCTTGTTGATCTCCGACTTATGGAGAAGGAGCTTCCTGACCCTAAGCGGATCTTTATTGAAAATATTTCCCTTCTCATAAGGGCTGATATGCATACCATAGACGTAGACCTCGCCATTGTCCACACGGATAAAAGACTCCTTGATACTGCACTTGCCCATCCTGAGAGATTTTACCTCAGTCCCATGGAGTGCAATTCCCGCCTCATAGGTATCCAGAATAAAATAATCATGGTATGCCTTCTTATTATTGGCAATCATCTTCCCATTTGTCTTTGCCATATGCATGACCTCCTTCTATCAAAACACTCTTTATTGCCACCATATCCGGACAAACATCACTCAGAAACCGAATCTACAATCTCAAAATCAATCGTCCGAAGCATCCTGTCCGCATCCATCACCCGCACCCGAACCCGCTGCCCCAGCTTATACAACTTGCCGGAATGCGCCCCTGCCATCTCGTACCGCTCCTCGTAATAATCATAATGGTCGTCTGACATGTTCGCCACATGCACCAGGCCTTCCACAGTATTCGGCAGCTCCACATACATTCCCCACTTCGTCATGCCGGAAATCACGCCTTCAAATTCATCCCCAATATACTGCTGCATATACTCGACCTTTTTAAGCTTAACTGTCTCACGCTCTGCTTCCTCAGCCCTCCGCTCCATCTCACTGGAATGCTTCGTCACTTCCGGAAGGATACGCTGATAATGAGCCATCCGCTCCTCATCCATCCGCCCGCGCAGGTGATCCTTAATAATCCTATGGATCTGCAGATCCGGATATCTCCGGATAGGCGAAGTAAAATGTGTATAATAATTCGCCGCAAGTCCGAAGTGCCCCACATTTTCCGGCATATACCGTGCCTGCTTCATTGAGCGCAGCGCCAGGCGGCAAATCAACGCCTCCTCGGGCGTATCCTCCACCTTGGCAAGGAGCTTCTGAATCTCCTTAGGGCGGATCTCATTGACGCCGATATGCATGGAATACCCAAAATTATTGATAAATGCGGCAAGTGTCCGAATCTTCTCCTCATCCGGCGGCTCATGGGTTCGATACACGAAGGGGATCTCCTGCCAGAAAAAGTCCTCCGCCACCGTCTCGTTTGCCAACAGCATAAAATCCTCAATTATCTTCGTCGCTACATTCCGGTCATAGGGCAGAATCTCAAGCGGCTTGCCGTCCTCGTCGAGCCTAAGCTTCGTCTCCGGGAAATCAAAATCAATCGACCCGCGCCTCTGTCTGCGCTCCCGCAGAATCCGGGACAACTCCCCCATCCGCCGGAACATAGGCAAAAGATCACGGTATCGTTCCATCTCTTTTTCATCGCCGTCCTCCAGAATCTTCCTGACACTGGTATAAGACATACGCTCATCCACGTGAATCACCGTCTCCGCAATCTCGTGGGAAACCACAATCCCTTTTCGGTCTACCGTCATGATACAGCTAAGCGCCAGCCGATCCTCCCCCGCATTCAGCGAACAGATCCCGTTGCACAGTTTATGGGGCAGCATGGGAATCACGCGGTCAGCCAGATAAACGCTGGTTCCCCGCTCCCTTGCCTCCCGGTCAATGGCGCTGTTCTCCTGGACATAGTTCGCCACATCCGCAATATGGACGCCCAACAGGAAATTCTCTCCCTCCGCCGTAAGGGAAACCGCGTCGTCCAAATCCTTTGCATCCTCCCCGTCAATGGTCACCATCTGCCAGCCCCGTAAGTCCTTCCTCCCTGCCATGTCTGCAGGGCTGACCTCTTTGGCCACACGATCCGCCTGATTCAGAAGCTTCTCAGAAAATTCCACAGGCAGGTCATACCCCTTCACGATCGACATAATATCCGTGCCAGGGTCATTGACATGCCCGATGATCTCTGTCACCCGTCCCTCTGGATTCCGCCCCGGCTCCCCATAGGAAGTCAGCTCCACCACCACCTTATGCCCACTGACTGCTCCTTTCGCTTTCTCAGCCGGCACAAAAATATCATAGGGAAATCTTTGGTTATCCGGCAGCACGAATCCATAATTCTGCTGTTCCTTTTTCCGGTACAGTCCTACGACATGGGTCATCCCCCTTGCAATGATCCCCACAATCCGGCCTTCCCGGTTCCGTTTTTCTCCCTGATGCTCCTTCGTGATTACAAACTCCACCTGATCCCCATCGAATGCACCGTTTACATCCTCCTCACAGATATAGACGTCCCCAAAGCCATCCTCCGTTACGACGAACCCGAACCCCTTCAGGCTTGCGCGGAACGTCCCTGCCAGTCGCTTGGCCTCCCCCTTGCAGAACTTTCCCCGCTTTGACAGGTAGATCTTACCGTCCGCCTCCAAAGATTCCAGCACTTCCCGCAGCTCATCCCGCTGTTCCTTGGGAACCTGCAAGATCATGGCAAGCTCCTTGAACTTCATCGGAACATACAGACTATCACATATGAAGTCATAGACCACCTTTTTTCTCTTTTCAAATGCCTTGTCCATCTCCTGGTACTCCTCCCCACTCATAATATGTATCCCCATATACAAAGAGACACCCCTATACAGGAGTGTCCCACCATTCTCATAAAAATATGCCGCCTATGCAAATACTTTTAAATTCAACACCGCTGCCAATACAATAAACAGGATTGCAAGGAACTTGGTAGACTTCACCAGCGCGCCCTCCATAGAACGCCCCTTGTTCTGCCCCCAGTAAGTATCCGCCATACCGCTGATCGTCCCAAGTCCCGCAGACTTGCCTTCCTGCATCAAGACAATCGCTGTCAGTGCAATACAGTCTATTGCGAATATAATCATTAATATTATCTTTAGAATCTCCACCTTCTACACCTCCTACGGCTAAACCTTTTTTATTCTACCATAAGACGCCTGAAATAGCAAGATAGAGCCACAGCAAAATGAATGAAAATTTCAGATTAAGCAAATGGATTCCGGTATTGTGCCACATCCCCCAGCCGTTCCTCAATCCTGAGGAGCTGGTTATACTTCTCCACCCGCTCTGAGCGGCAAGGCGCTCCGGTCTTAATCTGCCCCGCATTGAACGCCACGGCAATATCTGCAATCAGCGAGTCCGCCGTTTCGCCCGACCGGTGGGAAACAATCGTCCGGTATCCCGCACATTTCGCTGTTTCAATAGCATTGAACGCCTCGGTCAGCGTACCGATCTGATTCACCTTAACCAGAATCGCATTGGCTGCCCTGCGTTCAATCCCCTTCCTAAGCCGTTTCTCATTGGTGACGAACAAATCATCCCCCACAAGCTGTAAGTTTGCCCCCAACCTGTCAGTCAGAATCTCCCAGGCGTCCCAGTCTTCCTCATCCAGCGGGTCTTCGATAGACGCAATGGGAAATTCCTGTGCCAGCTCCTCATAATAATCAATCAATTCCTCCGCCGAACGCACGACTTGATGCCCGTGCATCTTACTCTCGCCCTCAAAAATATATTTCTTCGCGGACTTATCATACAGCTCCGTGGCCGCCACATCAAGCGCAATCACAATATCCTCCCGTGCCTTGTATCCGGCGACCCCGACGGCGTCCATAATGAAACGGAGCGCCTCCCTGGCATCCGGAAGATTAGGCGCAAATCCCCCTTCGTCGCCGACCCCGGTACTGTAACCATGCTTTTTCAATAGATTTTTCAGTGCATGGTAAATCTCTGCACACATCCGAAGCCCTTCCTTAAAGCAGCATGCCCCCACGGGCATAATCATAAATTCCTGAATATCAATGGTATTGTCCGCATGCTTCCCGCCGTTCATGATATTCATCATCGGCACCGGAAGACGTTTCCCATTAGTTCCTCCAAGATAGGAATAGAGGGGAATCCTAAGGGACTTGGCCGCTGCCCGGGCTGTGGCCATAGACACTCCCAGCATGGCGTTCGCCCCCAGGTTTGACTTATTCTCCGTACCATCCAACTTACACATAATCCGGTCAATCATCGGCTGGTCAAACACATTTACCCCGATGATTGCAGGCGCAATCCGTGCATTCACATGGTCCGCAGCCAGTTCCACCCCAAGCCCGCCGTAACGCTCTGCCTTGTCACGCAGCTCCAGCGCCTCATACTGCCCGGTAGACGCGCCGGAAGGAACACTCGCCCGCCCCAGGAACTCGCCGCCGGCAAGGACTTCCACTTCTATAGTCGGATTCCCGCGGGAATCTAAGATTTCTCTTGCGTATACATCCGTAATCGGTAAATACTTATGCATCTCAAAATCCTCCTTTATAGGAGGTATTATGCGCCGATTTTCCAATTCTAATGCAGATTCCGGAATACCATTGACATTTCCAGACGTCAGCGTTACAATCGGGTGTGGTATCAAAAGAATTTTTTGTCGAGGTTAATCATGAAATCACAATTTAAGAACTTTATCAATCTAACTCTGAGTACGCTGGTAATGGCGGTCGGAATCTATTTCTTCAAATTCTCCAATAACTTTACCTTTGGGGGAATCACAGGACTTGCCGTCTTAGTCGCTAAATCCGGCGCAATCTCCGCGGGAGATTTTTCATTTGTGGCAAATATGGTTTTGCTCATCATCGGCTTCTTTGTACTTGGCAGGAAATTTGCTGCAAAGACCGCCTACAGCAGCATCCTTCTTTCAGTGGCGCTGTCAGGGCTTGAGCGGATCTGTCCCTTAAGCCACCCACTGACCGACCAGCCCTTGCTGGAACTGATATTCGCCATAGCCTTGCCGTCCATCGGCTCTGCCGTCCTGTTTAATATCGGGGCGTCCAGCGGCGGGACAGACGTAATCGCTATGGTTATGAAGAAATACACCAGCTTTAATATCGGGAACGCACTGTTGGTCACAGACTTCTTCATCACCCTTGCCGGATTCTTCGTGTTCGATATCCAGACAGGGCTATATTCTTTCCTGGGGCTTGCGCTTCGCTCCTTTATGATTGACGGGTTCATCGAAAGTCTGAATCTGTCCAAGTATTTTAACGTGGTATGCAAGAACCCACAGCCAATCTGCGACTTCATAAAAGATGAAATACATAGGAGCGCAACGATCGTCGAGGCAAAAGGTGCGTTCAGCGGCGAAGACAAGTACATCATCTTCACAGTTTTGAACCGTTTAGAGGCGGTACGCCTTCGGAACTACATCAAAGAAAATTCACCGGATGCATTCCTGCTGATTTCAAATACCAGCGAAATCATCGGGAAAGGCTTCCATTCTATCTGATTTTTGGGAACGGATAGGGAAAGGGGATGTTGCAAATTTGCAACATCCCCTTTCCCTATAATGATTGCCGCCTAAATCCCTTAGCCGACCATCAGCCCTTCCGCCTTAATCACATCTATCACCTGTCCCACGTATTTCTCACACAGCTCATCCGTTGCCGCCTCGACCATAACCCGGATTACCGGTTCCGTCCCGCTTTCCCTCACAAGGATACGCCCATCGTCCCCCAGCGCCTTTGCCACTGCATCTACCGCCTTCGTGACTTCTGCATTCTCTCTCGCCGTCTTCTTATCTGCCACCCGGACATTCTTCAATAACTGCGGATAAATCTTGACGGGCTCAGCCAGCTTTGCAAGGGACAGTTTCTTCTCCAGCATGACCTCCATCACCATCAGGGACGTCAGGATACCGTCCCCGGTAGTGGCATGCTTGCTGAAAATAATATGTCCCGACTGCTCCCCGCCAAGGGAGAAATTATTGCGCACCATATTCTCATATACATATTTATCGCCTACAGCCGTCTTCTCGTATTTCAGCCCCACCTTGTCACAAGCCTTATAAAGCCCAAGGTTGGACATAATCGTGGTCACAATGGTATCCCCATTGAGACGCCCGTTCTCCTTCATATACTTCCCGCAAATGTAAAGAATCAAATCGCCGTCCACCACATTGCCGTTCTCATCCACGGCGATACACCGGTCTGCGTCACCGTCGTACGCAAAGCCAACGTCCAGCTTCTTCTCCTTTACATACTTCTGCAGAACCTCGATATGGGTCGAACCACAGTCCGCATTAATATTCGTCCCGTCCGGCTCACAGTTTATCACATAGGTCTTTGCGCCCAGCGCATCATACACGCTCTTGGCAATGGCAAAGGCACTCCCGTTGGAACAATCCAAGCCCACCCGCATATCCTCAAAGGAACGGGTCGCCAGCGAAATCAGATAGCCGATATAACGGTTCCTCCCCGCCGCATAATCCACGGTACGCCCGATATTCTCCCTCTTTGCAAGGGGAAGCTCGTCAATCTCCCCGTCTATATACGCCTCGATCTTTTCCTCCACATCCGCTTCAATCTTATGTCCCTTCCCGCTGATAATCTTAATTCCGTTATCATAGAAGGGGTTATGGCTCGCCGAAATCATGATTCCACAGTCAAAATCTTCCGTCCTCGTCACATAAGAAACACTGGGCGTCGTAGTTACATGTAACAGGTACGCATTCGCCCCTGAGGCGGTGATTCCCGCTGCCAGCGCATACTCAAACATATAGCTGCTCCGCCTCGTATCTTTACCGATCACAACCTTTGCCTTGTGATTCTGCCCATAATACCATCCAAGAAAACGTCCGACCTTAAACGCATGCTCTACAGTTAAAACCGCATTTGCCTCGCCCCGGAAACCATCTGTTCCAAAATATTTACCCATAATCATTAACTCCTTCACATCATTTGCCTTATTTACCGTTTTTTTTGCACAATAATAACAAAATACTTTACTATTATATAAGGTTTTAGGGAAATATACAACTGTAAATTTTAAATAGCATCTCAGAAAGGCAGCCGGAAAATGCTATGAAAATGACATTTCCCGACTGCCTTTTTATATCACGTCTTTAATGATGGAACAGTCTAAGGCCTGTGAACGCCATTGCTATCCCATATTTATTACAAGTCTCAATCACGTTATCATCTCTGACTGACCCGCCAGGCTGCGCAATATACCGCACGCCGCTCCTATGGGCGCGCTCAATATTATCCCCGAACGGGAAGAATGCATCCGACCCAAGGGATACATCCGTCAGCTTATTAAGCCACTCCCGCTTCGCCTCTCTGGAAAATACTTCTGGTTTCTCCTTAAAAATCCCCTGCCACGCGCCGTCTGCCAGCACATCCATATAATCTTCCCCGATATACAGGTCAATCGCATTATCCCTGTCCGCACGGCGGATGGAATCCACGAAGGGCAGCCCCATCACCTGCGGGGACTGCCTCAGCCACCAGTTATCCGCCTTCTGCCCCGCAAGGCGCGTACAGTGAATCCTGGACTGCTGCCCCGCACCGATTCCAATCGCCTGGCCGTCCTTCACATAGCAGACAGAATTCGACTGGGTATATTTCAGCGTAATCATGGAAATCGCCAGATCCCGTTTCGCCTCTTTTGTAAGCTCCTGATTCTCTGTCACTACATTTGCAAAAAAAGCGTCGTCAATCTTCAGCTCATTCCGTCCCTGCTCGAACGTAATGCCAAACACGTCCTTATGCTCCAGCGCCTCCGGCACATAATCCGGGTCGATCTGAATCACATTATAATTCCCGTTTTTTTTCGCCTTCAGGATCTGAAGCGCCTCCGCCTCGTACCCCGGCGCAATCACGCCGTCCGACACCTCGCGCTTAATCAGCCTCGCCGTATCCACGTCGCACACATCCGACAGAGAAATAAAATCCCCGAAAGAAGACATTCGGTCAGCCCCCCGCGCCCTCGCATAGGCACAGGCAAGGGGCGACAATCCGCCTAAGTCGTCTACCCAGTAAATCTTCGCAAGGGTATCTGAAAGGGGAAGCCCTACCGCCGCCCCCGCAGGCGACACATGCTTAAAAGACGTCGCCGCCGGAAGCCCTGTCGCCTTCTTTAGCTCCTTCACTAACTGCCATCCGTTAAATGCATCCAAAAAGTTAATATACCCCGGCTTACCATTCAGCACCTGAATCGGCAGCTCCCCACCATCTGCCATATAAATCCTTGACGGCTTCTGGTTCGGGTTGCAGCCATATTTTAATTCCAGCTCTTTCATCTCAAATCATCCTCCCTTTATTTTTTACATTTCAGAAGTACACGGACTTACTGGTTCTTGTTCACAATCCTCGTCCTGTATTCCCCTGTGGCAATATCAATGTACCGAACGAAGAGCGACACCTTATTCTCCTCGTTCAAGCTGTCCCACAGAAGCTCTGTGAACGCATCCATATCATCAGAAATTTCAATCAGCTTCGGCTCGCCCTCAAAACTCGGAAGCGGCTCGCCGTCACACTGGTATGTGTGGATAAAATGCCCTTCCCCGGCCGCCGGATTCTCATACGCAAACGTATACCGGTTACAGCTACCCGGACATCCGTTATTGCTCTTCAAAATCGACATTGCATAATTGTAATTCCCCTTTTCAATATGCATAATTCCCGAAATCCTCGGCGTATAGTTGGGAGCATCCGGCTCGAACTCCCTGCACCGCAAAGACTGCTCGAAGGTCATCTGCCTATCCATCCCTTCATAAATGGTATCGGTCTGATCCCCATTAGTCACAATGGTCTTGTTCCCCAGCACACGCACAGGAGCATAGATAACCAGGCTCGGATCTGTCAGCTTCGCCGGGTCAAAAGCCTGTGTCCGGATTCCTTCCCCATCCTCCACAAAAATACGGTTCCGGCTGTTCACGCTTCGCCCCATGATAAAATAAGCAGTCACGGCATGCCTTCCATCCGGGCTTTTCCCGATGATAATCCCCCGTCCCGGATAAGAATTCCCTTTCAGTTCCTTGTCGATTGCTAACATTTTCATACAAAATCTCCTTTATTCGATGAATTTTGACCTGTTAATCTATTATATAAAAAATACTGCCCATTTTCCAGTAGTATTTTCTATTGAATACATGTTTTTAGAATGATACAATGGAAACATCATAATAAACAGGGGGACAAGTTTCATGCGAAAACCAACATTTCTTATCTCCTGCATATTTGCCTTCGTATTGCTGACAGGATGCAGCGACAACAAAATCGACGAATATGTAGGAGGACAAATTACTTCCATCAAGGAAAATGGTTCCGACAGCTTTGCCGCAATGCTGGATGAAGGAATTGCCGAAAGCAATGATTTATACGTCCTGCAATTTCCGGAAGAATTGCGGGAGCCTTATCTGGAATTCATGAAGGATTCCTTCAGTTCCATCTCCTTTGAAGTGGCAAAAGCAAAGAAGATGAACGACGGGACATTTTCCGTCCAGGTGACATACACTCCGCTCAACATTAAGAAGACCGTAGAAACTGCCAACGTCGAACACATCGCTTCTCTGGAGACTACGGAACTTACCGGGGCAGTGACTTCCATACTGGAAAAGGATACTAAGCTCATAAAAAATTCTCCTTCCTATGAGGAAGAGACGATAACGACGCTGAGTGTATACAGCGAAGGGGAATCCTACAAGATTTCAGAAGAAAGTCTCGGGAATCTTCTCTCCCAGGCTTTGTACGGAGCCATGACGCCTTATGACCAAGTCTGCGACATCCTGGACTGCTACGACTTCGTCAAGGCATACTTAGACGCCTCCTTCAAAGGCGACGTCGCCCGTTTTGCGCTGCATACCGACCGCACCGAGGAAGAGGCGCTCGCATGGTATGAGGCAGACGTATTCGACCCGCCGTCTGATTTGAGCGAAGCCTATGTGGCAAGATATCAGGAATCCTTAAAGACCATGATGAAGCAGTGCCAGTACACGGTGGGCATCCCTAAGAAGGAGACGGGAATCTTTAGTTATACGGTAGAGATCAAGACTACGCCAAACACCAGCTTAACCAGCGCTTACTCAGAATTTGAGGGCGGGACATACTACTCCATCGAGGAAGTTTCCTCCGGCCTGGTGACGGCAATGGAAAAATATGCCGCTGCGCCTACCTTTGGAGAAGAGACGTCCATGACGATTTCCTTTAACGCTTCTTCCATGCTAAGCGCAGAAGATGATAATTCGGAGCTGTCGGCGCTGGCGACTACCATCTTCATGATACCGTAAAAAATACCTATAATAAAAGGAGGTTGTTGGAAAAAAGGTTATCTTTCCCAGCAACTCCTTTTGATTAGGCGTTCCATCTGCTATTGCCATTCACATAGCTATTTTCTTATGAATCTTGCAAATGCTCAGTACACAGTCTTGTTCCATTGATATTTTTTCATATCAACATACTCTCCCACGAATTCAACCCCTTCTGCCTTTAGAAGCTCCGTCTGTCGGTTGCATTTCCCGCTTCCGAATGCACAGGACATCCTGCCGTCCTTCGTCACTACACGGTGGCATGGCAAATCACTGTTACATGGAACCGCATGGAGGGCGTACCCCACCACCCGCGCCCAACGGCGGTTGCCCGCAAGCGCGGCAATCTGCCCATAGGACGCAACCTTCCCCTTGGGAATCTGGCGGATTACGTCATATATTTTTTCAAAAGAATTTTTTTCTTCCATTCTTTTATCTTCCCCAATCTCTCAGAGATCTCCTTTTCTTCTCCCTGCGCCGTCGGATGATAATACTCCCGCTGGCCAAGAGACTTTGGCATACACTGCATATGTGTTAGTTTTTCCTCCGTATCGTGGGCATATTCATATCCCTTGCCATATTCCAAATCTTTCATCAGTTTCGTCGGCGCATTGCGAAGCTGTAGCGGGACCGGCTCTGCCTGCAGATTCTTCACATCCTGCTTGCATGTTTCGCAGGCTGTATAAAGAGCGTTAGACTTAGGTGCCATAGAAAGATAGGTAACGGCATGGGTCAGATGCACGTCGCACTCCGGCATCCCAAGGAAATGGCATGCCTGATATGCCGCAACTGCCACCTGCAGCGCACGGCTGTCCGCCATCCCAACATCCTCACTGGCGAAACGGATCAGCCTTCTCGCAATATACAACGGATTCTCCCCGCCCTCTAACATTCTGCACATCCAGTAGATTGCCGCGTCTGGGTCGCTGTTGCGCATGGACTTGTGGAGGGCTGAAATCAGATTGTAATGTTCCTCCCCATTTTTATCATAGAGCAGGGACTTCTTGCTGATACACTGCATAAGCCCCGCGTCCGTCACCAGGATGCCCTCGGCGCTGATTTCCCCGTTCGTCACAGCCATCTCCAGCGTATTGAGGGCAGTCCTGGCATCACCGTTGGCAAATGCTGCGATTGCCGCCACCTGCCGTTTCGTAATCCGGACATTCTGCGCCCCGAACCCTTTCGGGCTTCTGATTGCCTGTTCCAAGACCTTTATCAAGTCCGCTTCCTCCAATGCCTTTAAAACGAACACCCGGCATCTGGACAACAAAGCCGCATTGACCTCAAACGAAGGGTTCTCCGTGGTCGCGCCGATCAAAACAATACTTCCCTTCTCCACAAAAGGCAGAAATGCATCCTGCTGCGCCTTATTAAAACGATGAATCTCATCCACAAACAAGACCGTGCGGATTCCAAGCCTCCGGCTGCTTTCTGCCTGATTCATTACTTCTTTGATTTCTTTCATTCTGCTGGTCACGGCGCTGAAATTAATAAAATCCGCATTCGTCCTGCCGGCAATGATTCCCGCCAGCGTGGTCTTTCCCACGCCCGGAGGTCCCCAGAAAATCATCGAAGAAATCTGGTCCCGCTCAATCAACTGCCGCAGCATCCTTCCCTCTCCCAGCAAATGTTCCTGTCCCGCAAATTCTTCCAATGTCGATGGCCGCAGACGGCTCGCAAGCGGCGCCGTCTGTTTCCTGTCGTCAAATAATGTCATCTGTTCCATCCGACTTTCTCCCGTTCCTTCCACACTATCTCTAATCTTACCTATCTTCAATCTCAACCACAGCCATTATCTCTGTAACGCTGCCGCCAGGAAGCTCATTAGTCCCAATGGTCATCCTTGCCGCCAGACCTGCTTCGCCGTATAATTCCCGAAGCAATATAGACGCACCGTCCACCACCCCTGTATAGCTTCCGAATTCATCCGCACACCTGACATAGCCAATCATCTGCACAAACTGTCTGACTTTATCCAGATCTCCCAGCTCTGTCTTTAAGACTGACAGGATATTCAACGCACTCAACCTTGCGCCCTCCTGCCCCTCCTCAACCGTTAAATCCTTTCCGACGATGCCCTTTACCTGTACTACACCATTCAGATGCGCCGTCTGCCCTGCAAGATATATCAGATTACCTACCCGCCTTGCAAGTACATAGACCCCTGCCGGGGCGGCAGTCTCCGGCAGTTCCAAACCCATTTCCCGCAACTTTTGCTCGACTCTCATCGTTCATCCTCACTCTCTTTTCTCTATATTAGACACTGTCCATTCCTCCTAAAGGGAATTTCCTTAATAGAACCTGCATACCTTCTCCAAAATCATTTACCGGCACGGCAGTTATCTGCCCTCTCCAAAGTCATTTACCAGCCGCTTCAAAGGGACATCTCAATTATCTTCGTAGCCACATTCTCCCTGAATGCCGTATCATGTTCCACAAAAAGAATCGTCGGCCGGAACTTCAACAGCAATTCCTCAATCTGGACACGTGACAGCACATCAATATAATTCAACGGCTCATCCCACACATACAAGTGAGCCTGCTCACACAAACTCTTTGCCAGCAGTACCTTCTTCTTCTGCCCTGCACTGTAAAGGCTCACATCCTTTTCAAACTGCTCCCTCTCCAGATCCAGCTTTCGCAACACCGCCTTGAACAGACTCTCCTCCAGCCCATACTCCTGCGCCATCTCTCTTAGATTCCCCTTTAGATACGAGGTATCCTGAGAAATATAGGAAATCTTGATTCCGGAAGCCACATGCACATTTCCTTCAAATGTAAGCTCCTCTCCAAGCAATAATTTCAGGATACTGGATTTCCCGCATCCATTTCTTCCGGAAAGGCACACCCGCTCCCCCTGCCGGATATCAAAGCAAATACGTGAACACACCTTATGATTGCCATAAAAAACCGCCACATCCTTCCATTCTGCAAGCAAATCCGTATGGTATGCAAGGGGGCGGATTTCAAGCGCATCCATGGTTTCTATGTTCCTAAGCAACTTCGACTTCTCTTCAATCGCCTGTTGCTGACGGTTCTCCAGCACTTTCGCCCGCTTCATCATCTTAGCCGACTTATGGCCGATAAATCCTCTGTCCGGACGCAGCCCTGCCACACGCTGTCCCTTTTTACTCTTCTCCACCTGATCCGACCAGCCGGACGACTGTCTTGCCGCCTGCTTCAGACGTTTTACTTCCGACTCCAGCTTCTGGTTCTGCGCTGCCTCCAACCGATCTGACGCTTCTTTGTTCGCATACCAGGAACTAAAGTTTCCTTTCTGGACATCAATATTCATCTTATTGATTGAAAGGATATGATCCACACAGGAATCCAGAAAATTCCGGTCGTGGGACACCAAAATAAATCCCTTCTTTCTATTTAAATACTGTGCGACCTGCCGCCTTGCCTCCACATCCAGATGATTCGTCGGCTCGTCAATTAAAAGGAATCTCTCTTCCCCAAGGAACAGAGCCGCCAGCAGGACTTTCTCCTGCTCTCCATAGCTCAGTGTGTAAAATGGGCGGTACAGTGCCTCTGCATCCACGTTCAGCAGATTCAATTCACGGAACAACTGCCATTCTTCAAACTGCGGATTCATCTCCTCCAGAATCTCAAGCGTCATTCGGTCTTTTTCCTTCACTTCATAGGGAAAATAAACGAATTTTACACTCGATGATATCCGCCCCTGATATTTATACTTACCCATCAAAAGATTCAGGAAAGTAGTCTTGCCGCGGCCGTTGCGCCCTACAAATCCCAGTTTCCAGTCCGTGTCAATCCGGAATGATACGTTTTTGAATACCTCTTCAAAACTGCCTTCATATGAAAAGCTCAAATTTACTACATCAATCATTGCCATATATGCGCACCTCCTGTACATCCGTATCTCGTTCATCATTTTCTATTCCGACACACCTTTCTGCAGGACTTCCGGCTCAAACTCTGCAAAAAACTGCTGCCATTGCCTTTTCTGGCAATCTTCTGTTAAAAGTGCAAAATGATACCCTTGGGGGTATAAGAGATACGAAAAAAGCTGCAAGAAAGTCTCCTTACAGCCTCACGAAATACACACAATGACTCTCTCCCAGAGAAACATTGCTTCGATTACTATTTCAAAATGAAAGGATGCCCGACTTTCCTGCTATCGACATAACAAATAGACGGAATATGTTCCGTGACTATTGTTATGCAGTTACATTTGTAATTAGCAAGAAATCATCCTCATCCTTTCATCTCCAATCTATTATATGCTAAAAACAGGATAGCACAGTGCAGTACAAATAGCAAGCATTAATTGCAGCACATCAACTGCTTCAACTGTCTGCTATGGTTTGAAACCGTCTTTTTTAACATATCGACGTCGGTCTGTATCACATCAATCTGTTCAACTCCCGACTGATACCGGTTATATGTAGTAAGATAGCAGCCTTCGATATTCTGTAAGCGAGGCGAAAAATCATTTTCCATATTAAGGTTAATATTCCTCACAGAAATTTCAAGATTATGAACTTTCACCTGCAAATCAGAAACTTCCTCTTGTAAGATGTCAACGTTCTTCTTGAGTTTCTCCATCTCCGTCTGTAAGTTTGAAACATCTGCCTTCAGATTTGCGACGTCTTCTTTCAGCTCCGCGACGTCTTCCTTGACTTCCTTCATGTCTGCCTTCAGATTCGCGACATCTTCCTTGACTTCCTTCATGTCTGCCTTCAGATTCGCGACATCTTCTTTCAGCTCCGCGACATCCTCCTGTAAAGCTGACACATCCGTTTTAATCTCTTTTATATCCTTTTTTATCGGTTCTAACTTTTCATCCAGTTTCTTATCCAGTTTCTCATCTAACTTTTTATCCAACATCACAGATATAGCTGACAATAATTCGCTATTGCTCATATCGCTACACCTCCCAAAAATCTACGGAAAACTTCCTACACCAACATCACCGACAAAAACAGACTCTCCCTTCCATCTATAGTCTAACACAAACACCTACGGTTCACAATCGAAACTTTTCGACAAATATTGACATCCAAAAGCAGCTAAAACGCAAAAAAATTCTCCGGAATTCGACATTAATATTTCCTTAGTGTGTCATTGGAATCATCCGTCGTCTTGTCAATTTTCCGGATCACCACATAATATCCGTCCCCGTCACTCGTCTTCACCTTCACACGGTCACCGGCTTTATGTCCCCTGACTGCCTTTCCCAGAGGAGATTCGATACTGATAAGCCCCTGCAGCGAGTTTCCCCGCACACTCGTAACAAGACGGTAACTTTCTGTCTCATCATCGTCCTCAAAATAGACCTCCACCGTATTATTGATTCCTACTTCATCATCTCTTGAAGTATCCGAAACAATCCTTGCATTCTTGAGCATCTTTTCCAGATAGCGTATCCGGCTCTCATTACGGTTCTTGTCCTGCTTCGCTGCCTTATATTCAAAATTTTCACTCAAGTCACCCTGCGCCCTTGCCTCTTTGACCGCTTCTAGTTCCTTCTTCCGCACCACAAGTTTCCGGTATTCAATCTCTTCCTTTATCTTCTCCACATCGCTTCTGGTCAGCTGTTCTCCCATAATTGTTTCACTCCCATCTCATTTACCAGTCTCTCTATATTGTACTCCGTATCCCGGCTATCGTCTAGTGTGCTGGCACATTTGCTTTCAATCAAATGTGTCAGCTAGTACAGCGAATATTAAGTAATTGGCAGTTTGGCGCAGGACAAATGTGGTCAGTCAAATGTGCATTGCAAATGCCGCCAGCATGTCTCTCAGTGGTTTCCAGAGATAGGGATTCGTATCCTCAAGGAAATGCTCGACCTGTAGCCCAGTGGTCACTCCTCTCTCGTACAACAGGCAGTGGGTTCCCTTTGCCGTCTCTCCGATTGCCGTCTCTCCCATGGCGGACACCCCTACTGCAATCTCTTTTCCCAATGCGGCAACGCCCGCACTATAGATTCCAACTGCCGTCGCGCCAAATGCAAACACGCCGACCGCAAGTTCTCCTCAGACCATTCCCTTGATGATTCCTCTGCCACCTTCTGCACGGCGTCGATTTCCTCTTCTCCCGGCAGTTTTTTCCTTGCCGGAAATCCCCCGCTCTCTTCATCCAGATAATCTTTCAAAAGATAATCCAGGCTCACCTGAAAAATTTCTGACATCGTGACCAATTTTGATATCTCCGGAATACTGCTCCCTGCCTCCCATTTGCTCACAGACTGTCTGGTAATACCAAGCCTGTCTGCAAACTGTTCCTGAGACATTCCTGATTTTTTTCTCTGTATCGTTAGTTTTTCTGCCAGATTCATTTACCTACCCGCCTTTCTCATTTCTGTCTTTCTTCCTTGTACTTTAATCCGAAAGCCAGAAGAAAACAAGAAAACAATGCTTGGTAATTTGTCAACCAGCAGTTGCACCCCTTTGTTTTCAAGGAATTCTATCGATTCTCCCTCATCGCCCTGCAAGGGCTTCCATAAGCAACCACATTGCCGGGAATATCTCTGGTGACAACGCTTCCTGCGCCAATGACCACATTGTCCCCAATCGTCACGCCCGGCATGATGATCGCACCTCCTCCGATCCAGACATTATCTCCAATGACCACCGGAGCCGTCTGAGTCTTACAGAACGCAAAAGAACCGTCTTCCTTTGGCTCCCCGAATCTGTCGGCCGCATTTGCCGGGTGAAACGCCGTATAAATCTGGACATTCGGGGCAATCAAAGCATTATTGCCGATGATGATTTGATTATCATCTAAGAATGTGCAGTTCATATTGACTTCGCAGTTATTTCCAAAATAAATATTGTTCCCATAATCCACATAGAACGGAGCCGTAATCCACAGATTCTTCCCGTGTCCTCCAAGCAGTTCATGCAGTATGCGCCCTTTTTCTTCTGCATCTGCCGAATCTGCCTGGTTATAATCCCTTACCAAATCTTTCGCTTTATGCCACTGCTCCAACAATTCTGCGTCACCGCAGTCGTAAAGCTGTCCTGCCAGCATTTTTTCCCTTTCTGTCATATATCTGTCCCTCCTTAACTTGGCAAATGTCCCAATCGCCCAATGAACTCATTCTACCACAAGCATTTATGCAAATCTACAAATTACTTAATTTTCCCTTAATCCGGTTGCCCCTTGTCCGAAAATCTTCTATACTAAAAAAAATTATGATATAAACATGGAGAAAATGAAGATATGTTCAAAAAAGGCTCTAAAACATGGAAAAAACTGAAAAAACTTGCCAAATACAGCTCTTTGCTTGCCATCATGGGCGCTGTAGTTTTATTGTGTACGGACGGTTATGTGAAGAAGAAGGCGGGCGGCGCTATTTCTTCGGAGGAAGCTGTCGTAGATGCTGAGCAAAAAGCTGACGCTATCCTGGTCTTGGGCGCGCAGGTGAAACCCGACGGCAAGCCGTGCCTAATGCTGAAAGAACGGCTGGATACGGGAATCCGTTTATATCAGGAAGGGGCGGCAGACCGGATCATCATGAGCGGGGATCATGGCAGCGACGATTATGACGAGGTGAATACGATGAAATCCTATGCAATCAGCCACGGGGTTCCGTCTGAATGTATCTTCATGGATCACGCTGGTTTCTCGACTTATGACAGTATGTACAGGGCGAAGGAGATTTTTCAGGCTAAGAGCCTGGTGGTAGTGACGCAGGAGTACCACATGTACCGCGCCCTCTACGACGCCATGGCCTTCGGACTTGACGTGCAGGGCGTACCATGCGACACTGCGGTCTACAAGGGCGATACTTACCGGAAGTCACGGGAAATCCTTGCGCGGATGAAAGATGTGGGATTTACACTGGTGAAACCCAAACCGGCCCTGTTGGGAGATACGATTTCGCTGAAGGGCAGCGGGGATGTGACGAACGATAAAGCTTTATAGCATATACCCTAACCGGCGGAGCATCTCCATATCCGTTTCTATCGTATATCCTGCCGTTGTCAGCATGTCTCCGGTGATTGCGGCATTTGCCCCAGAGCAAAAAGCCCCTTCTCCCTTATCCTCCATCAGCCCTCTTCCTCCCGCAAGGCGGATGAACGCATCCGGCAGGATAAACCGGTAGACCGCCACGATCCTTCGCATATCATCTACGGTCAGACGGGCATTTCCCTCATAGGGAGTCCCAGGAATGGGGTTCAGCATATTGACCGGAACGCTCCTAATTCCTAATTCTCTTAGGGTAAATGCCATATCTATTCGGTCTTCCTCCGTTTCTCCCAATCCCATAATGCCGCCGCTGCATACGCTTAGCCCTGCCGCCTTCGCCGCCTTGACGGCGTTTACCTTATCCTCGAATGTATGGGTAGTGCAGACATTCGGGAAGTTCCTGCGTGAAGTTTCCAGATTGTTATGTATTCTGGATACTCCTGCCTCTTTCACTCTGCAGTACTGTCCTTCGTCCAGAAGCCCAAAGGATGCACACACTTTGATGTCTGTCTGCTCCCGAATCTCACGGATTGCCTCGCACATTTGCTCAATCTCGGCGTCCTTCAGCGACCTGCCGGAGGTTACAATAGAAAACCTGTGTACGCCATGGTCTGCATTATATTTTGCCTGACGGACAATCTCCTTTGTATCAAGTAACGGATATTCCTCTGCTGCCGTATGGTAATATGCCGATTGGGCACAAAATTTACAGTCCTCCGGACATTTACCGCTCTTTCCGTTGATGATTGTGCAGATATCGAACCTATTTCCGCAAAAGTGTTCCCGAATCTCGTCCGCCGCCTTGCAGAGTTCTTCTAATGGCCCGCCATACAGGAGCAACGCCTCGTCCTTTGTAACTGCACCGCCGCTGTTTATTTTTTCTTTCATTCTTTTTACAAATGTCGTATGCTCATCCTTTGTATTCATCTTTGCCTCCAAACGTTCTGAATCATTATCCTAAATAACTATATAGCCAATCCCGGCAAATTGTCAACCTATTTTTTCTTTCTGTTTACATTTTGTGTCAGCAGAAAGAAAATGGATTATTTTCCAACCTTGCTTATTGACAAAAAACTTTTCACTGGTATAAAATTCAATAAGATTATTCCAGAAAGGATGCTGTCTACTATGAATCTTATTAAAAAAGCCTATTGCAGGACATTCCAGGCAGGACTAAAAATCGCACTGCCCTTCCTGCCATACCGGAAACCGAATATTGTCGGCAGCGTGAAAGCGCTTCCAGACATTTTACAAAAACACGGATGTGATCGGATTCTCATTATCACAGACGCCGGTATCATGAAGCTGGGGTTGACCAGACGCCTTGAGAAAGTCCTTACACAGAATCAGATTCCTTATTACATTTATGACAAGACCGTAGCCAATCCTACCACGGCAAATGTCGCTGAAGCATTGGAGTTGTACCTCGAAAATAATTGCAATGCAATCATTGGGTTTGGAGGCGGTTCCAGCATGGACTGCGCCAAGGCGGTTGGCGCGCGTATCGCCAAACCAAAACAATCCCTTGCCAAAATGAAGGGCATCCTAAAGGTTCTCAGAAAACTTCCTCTCCTGATTGCCGTCCCTACCACGGCAGGAACCGGAAGCGAGACCACTCTTGCTGCAGTCATTACCGACGCTGAGACACGGTACAAGTATGCAATCAATGATTTCCCTTTGATTCCAAGATATGCCGTGCTTGACCCCAAAGTCACGTTAAGCCTTCCGCCGTTTATTACTGCCACCACAGGGATGGATGCGCTGACTCATGCCGTGGAGGCTTATATTGGAAGATCTACCACCTACGGCACGAGAAAGAATGCACTGATGGCTGTCAGCCTTATTTTCCAGAATATTGACAAGGCTTATACGGCAGGGAGCGACATCGACGCACGGAGAAACATGCTGCATGCTTCCTTCTATGCCGGATGCGCATTTACCAAATCCTATGTGGGTTACGTACACGCAATCGCCCATTCCTTAGGTGGAGAGTACAACGTGCCTCATGGACTTGCGAATGCAATCCTGCTCCCATTTATGTTGGAAGCTTACGGTTCCCGTATACATAAGAAATTATACCGTTTGGCCGTGGCAGCGGGGATTTGCCCGGAAGGTACGCCTTATGATGCAGCCGCCGGAGATTTTATTGCGGCAATTAAGGATATGAAGAAACGCTTCGGCATCGGTGATACCGTAAAAGAAATTCAGGAGGAGGATATTCCAAAACTTTCCCACTATGCGGACAAGGAAGGAAATCCGCTGTACCCTGTGCCTGTACTGATGGATGCAAAGGAATTGGAGCGGTTTTATTATCTTTTAATGGAAAATCCTAAAAAAGGAGGCGCTTTATATGAATGAACAGGAAATTAAAAACATTGTGACCAGTCAACGGAAATATTTTAATACCGGCGCGACTCTTGCTGTTGAAGGACGGATTCAGGCGCTTCAAAAATTAAAGGATAGCATCTTGAAACATGAGGAGAGGATTCACGATGCGCTGAAAAGGGATCTGGGCAAGAGCGGTTTCGAGAGCTATATGTGCGAGACCGGGCTGGTTCTTAGTGAAATCAGCTATATGCTGCGGCATATCCGCTCCTTTGCGAGGGAGAAACGGGTAAGGACTCCCCTTGCGCAGTTTCATTCCCGAAGCTATAAGAAACCTTCTCCTTACGGAACCGTGCTGATTATGAGCCCATGGAACTATCCGTTCCTGCTGACCCTTGATCCTCTTGTGGACGCAATCGCGGCAGGGAATACGGCTGTGCTGAAGCCAAGCGCATATTCCCCATGTACCAGTGAGATTGTTTCTGAAATTATCCGGGAATGTTTTGATGAGAAATTTGTCTGCGTTGTCACTGGCGGGCGTTCTGAGAATACTTGCCTATTGAAAGAGCATTTTGATTATATTTTCTTTACCGGAAGCCAGACGGTGGGCAGGGAGGTTATGCGGCAGGCTTCGGAACATCTGACGCCTGTGACTCTGGAACTTGGCGGAAAGAGTCCTTGTATTGTGGAGAAAACAGCCAATCTTAAACTTGCGGCAAAGAGGATTGTATTTGGTAAGTTCCTGAACTGCGGCCAGACTTGTGTAGCCCCGGACTATATTTATTGTGACAGGGCTGTGAAGGACAGGCTGGTCAAGGAGATCAAAAAGCAGATTCAGCACCAGTTCGGCAAAGAGCCGCTGAAACGGGCGGATTATGGGAAGATTATCAATGAGAAGCATTTTGACAGGATTACCGGACTGATGGAGCCGTCGAAAGTGGTCTGGGGCGGGAACTCTGACCGCGGGGCATTGAGGATTGAACCCACGGTAATTGATAATGTCACGTTCGGGGATGCGGTAATGCAGGAGGAGATTTTCGGACCATTGATGCCAATCTTGACGTTTGACACGTTGGACGAGGCTATCCGTAATATCCAGTCTATGCCTCATCCGCTGGCGCTTTATATTTTCTCAAATGATAGGAAAGCGGTGGGGAAGGTGACTTCTCAGTGCGGTTTCGGCGGAGGATGCGTCAATGATACGGTCATTCATCTTGCTACCTGCGAGATGGGCTTTGGCGGCTTCGGCGAGAGCGGTATGGGGGCGTATCATGGGAAGGATGGGTTCCGGACATTTTCACATGAGAAGAGTATTGTGGATAAGAAGACGTGGATTGATCTGCCGATGCGGTATCAGCCTTATCGGAAAGTATATGAGGGGATGGTGCGGATGTTCTTGAAATAAAAAGCTACATTTCACTATTTATAGTGAGTGTAAAATAAAGTGTGCAGTTAGATTTGTTGTATTTCTAACTTACACACTTTATTTTACATTCCCTTATTTTACACTCCCTACCCTTTCGGAATCCGAAGAACTTTCTGAAATCTAATGCATCTATTTAATGCAGAAGAAAAATTCACCTCATATCTCTGGTTTTGCTCTGTTAGATGCATTTTTTAATGTAATAAAAGTAGCAACCTTTTTAATAAATCTTTGGACGACACTGATTCTTATATGGACAGCCAGCACAATGGTAAGCACACACCATATATGACAATTTACATTTCATCTACATTCTTCAAATACACAATATTTCTTTCCTTGCTCTGTGATAGCATACTTGTATGGATTTGTTTGAGTATCTCTTACAACTAACCCTTTTCCCTCAGAAAGTTTTTTACATATCCTTGCAATTCTACGAGAATTCATATCTAATTCTTCCGCTATGTCCTTAGCTGGAATATACCCATTCTGAGCATTTAATTCTATTAATATATCAAGCTCTGCCCTCTCAAGTAATGATAATTTTTCTGCATCATTTAAATCTTGCACAACTTCATCATCAACTTTTGACTCTATTATCACATCGCCATGGCAATCAGGACATTTATATCCGGTAAAATTTAGGCAAATCAATTCATTTTCTGTGAATATTCTGTTACAAGACTCATTGGTACATCTAATTACTTTTACTTCCTTTATTTGTTCTAAAATCAAACTTGTATAATTAAAAGGTCTTTCAATAAAATATGTTCTATTCTCATTACCTTTAGGTTTTCCCCAAATTATATTATTTTTCTTAGCCAATCCATAATTAATAGAATAAATATTCGTTGGCTTTCCGTCTCTATTAACGCGTTCTTCGTATTTCGTAATGAAATGATTTAATTCTAAAGAATCTATATATTTATCGGATTCTTTCAATATATGGAAATGGCTTGAGTACGGATGGCTTTTTTGGTATAATTTTCCACTCAAATCCCCACTTACAATCTGCTTCTTTATTTCTTTAGCTTTAGTTACAATAGCGTCTCTTATTTTTTTCAATTGCCCAATATCTCGTTTTTCATCAATCGATAACAAGCAATATATACTTGCTTTAAAAAATGCATCTATTTTTTCGTCATAATATCTTTCCGAAGCATTTTCTATATCACTACGTGTTATCCTCTTATCATAAATAATAACACTTTGATGTAAATAAGCTAAAACGTAACCCATTATTCTCGGAACATTCATAGACACTTTAAAAAACAATTCATACACTTCGCCCATTCCAAATTTAGTGTCAAAGTACTTATCAATTCCAGAGGTATAATACTCAAAACGACTTTGCAATAAACGTCGAGTAAAATCTACTGCATTCGTTTCCATTTTATTTATATCAAATGCAGAATATAAGTCATAAAAATCTAAATTAATTATATCTATTTTTCCTGGATCGATTTTTCCATAATGAATTCTGCTTGGATAAAATGCTATCTTAAATTTAATAAATTCTTCTGACCAATTGTTAAGCGGAGAAACTACTGTATCAATAAATAATTTAAGAGCATCTTCATCTATTTCTGACACATCGTCCAATAAAAGAATTAAATGTTTTATTTTCATTTTATTCAAAATATCTTTTATTTGACTAATAACATTTTTTATATCAAAAATCTTTAGATAAATATCCGTCAGCTCTATTTCCTTATTCACAGCGTTTTCTTCATAAATGTTTGTACCGACTTCACAACTTATTCCAGATTGAACATCGTTTTGAGAAAGATTGCATGATGCATCACATTTAACATCATTTTGCTCAGAATTTCTATTTGACACAGTTGATACTATCTTAATTTGTTGTAATATTGGAATCTCAATTTGTTTAAATTTCGAGTTATTATCAATATTATCTTTTAAACTTTTTATTTGATCCTTTAATTCATCATTTTTGTTCCCTATAATAGCATCCAATAATGTATCAATTATTCCTCTCCGTTGCTTATCAATTTCATTATAAATTTGCTCTAAAACACTTTGAATAAAATTTCTTCCTATCAAATATTTTTTCAATTGTTGACTATCAAAATAATCTTGCAAGTAATGCTGATTGATTGATTGCGCTTGTGATGATTCATATACCGTTTTTACATCAACATAGCATGGGAGATATTCTTTCTTTTTACGATATTCATTTTCTAATTTTAAGAAAATTGTAGACTTTCCCGTCCCTTTTCGACCTATCAAAAAAGTCGTATTATCTAGTAAGCATTTATTCAGTATCACATCACCGTCTAATAAATCCACATATAATTTATCTAATACACTTTTCCCATCAGAATCTAACAAATCTGCCCTTCTATACTTTTTCAAAGATTCTGCTACATTTGAAAATTTTTGTTTTTCTTCTCTTGTATACATATATTCCTCAATTGATTATATTTCTATTTTACAAAACTATTTATATTTTCACCATCATCTTATTTATAATTTATTCAATTTGCGACACACAATTCCTCCTTCTGGTATAGCATGATTTATATCTTTGATTCATCGTAATATAATCTGAATCTATGTTTATAAACTTCATATTCCTATCAAGTTTAAACACCGCACAACTCCTCTTTTCTAAAAAATGTGGGAAGTTATGCCAACTTCCCACTCGTTAATGTTCATCTCTTTACGGATTGATTACCGAAGGTTAATGGAGACCTTCTTTAATGTACATCTCTTTATGGATTGGCTACCAAAGGTTAATGGAGACCCTCTCTTTATTTCATACTACCCAGACTGCAAAAATTTATATCTGCACCTTTTCTATAAATGCCGATATGCAGTTCCGGCAGAATAATAAGAGGTTCAACTGAACTTCTTAACTATATTATACTCATTTTCTGATAAATATCTACTGACATTTTATACAAAAAATGAAAAAAATCCCCAAAACATATACGTTCTGGGGATTGAAATCCGTATCTGATATTTCATCTGCCTATCTCTTGCATAGTTCCAAACGCCCAAAATATGGCATTTTCAAGCACTTTGTTAGTTACCTGTTACTTACCCATAAATACTCATACGATCTCATTTTGTCTTATTCAGTTCATTCAAGATATGATTTATATTTGTCAAAACAATCCTGACTCCCCTTTTATTTAATCTGATTACCTTTCTCACGATACCGTTAATCTCTGCCGCCAGCTTATCATTTATAGTCACTGGAACTGTATTGTTTTCAATCATATACTGACAATCAATATGCTCTTTACTCACCGGGCAAACATTCTGAATCAAAAAAGCTCTATATTGACCGTTTACGTATCCAAATCGCAGGCCATCATATTCTTTATATCTCTTTTTCTTCTCCTCATATATTCTCTTGTATTTTTCTGTTTTAGAAGATATAGGAACCATCCAAAAATATCCATCCATTTCAAAGCAATAACAACAAGGTCTTCCATGCACTCCTGCTTCATCACTATCCTTATTTCCCATTAATCCACAATTTGGGAAACGATTATAATATTCGTCCTTAATAAAGTAAAAATTTCCTGTGTTCAATTTATCTCCTATGTACAAAAGTGCCCCACCATACAGTGAGGCACAAAATTTGTATCCCAGCCATTTATTAGCCGCTTGCTGGGTAGCGAAAAATATTTGTATCTGCACCTTTTCTATAAATGCCGATATGCAGTCCCGGCAGAATAATAAGAGGTTCAACTGAACTTCTTAATTTATATTATACTCATTTCCTGGCAAATATCTACTGGCATTTTGTACAAAAAGCAGATAAAATCCCCAAAACGCATACATTCTGGGGATTGAAATCCGTATCTGATATTTCATCTGCCTATCTCTTGCTAAACTGCGGAGCCCTACGCGCTGCCTTGAGACCGTATTTCTTACGCTCTTTCATACGTGGGTCACGTGTCAGGAATCCTGCTTTCTTGAGTACCGGCCTGTAATCTGCATCAGCCTGAAGAAGCGCCCTTGCGATACCATGACGGATCGCTCCTGCCTGTCCGGTATATCCGCCGCCCTTTACATTCACGATCACGTCGAACTTACCGTCTGTCTCTGTCGCAACCAATGGCTGGCGCACAACGACCTTCAATGTCTCTAATCCGAGATACTCGTCGATGTCTCTTTTATTTATCGTAACCTTACCTGTTCCTGGTACTAAATACACTCTTGCGATTGATTTTTTTCTTCTTCCTGTTCCGTAGAATCTTGCATTAGCCACTTTAATATCCTCCTCTCAACCTTCTCTTACAGTTTCAGTTCAACCGGTTTCTGAGCCTGCTGCTTATGCTCTGGTCCGGCGTACACATGAAGTTTCTTAATCATAGCTCTTCCCAAAGGTCCTTTCGGAAGCATACCCTTAACAGCAAGTTCAATCACTTTCTCTGGCTTCTTGTCCATCATCTCTGCCAGTGTAGTCTCCTTCATGCCTCCTACATAGTCAGAATGGTGGTAATAAACCTTCTGCTCCATCTTCTTGCCTGTTACTTTTATCTTCTCGGCATTGACAATCACTACATAGTCACCGGTATCAATGTGCGGAGTGAATTCCGGCTTGTTCTTACCTCTTAAAATCTTAGCTACTTCTGATGTGAGACGACCTAACGTACATCCCGCAGCATCAACTACATACCATTTTCTTTCAATCTTATCTGGATTCGCCATATAAGTTTTCATCGGTCTACCTCCTGTGAAACATTAACATATTCATGATAATCATACACGCAGCAATCTGCGAAAGGCAGTTCTTACGCATATTATGGTATCGAAATCAATAAGGCTCCGGGGCTTTGGTTCCTCACTGTTTCTCTTTTTGTCATACTGTTAAATTATATTATACGGCGCCGTGCGTGTCAACCATTTTCTTCTATTTTTCCAGTAGATTTTATCCCAGATTCTTCTCAAAATGCTGGTAATCAATCGGGTCTGTCCAGTCGCCGCCCCAAGTAAAGCCGTATTTCGCAAATATCTGATAACAGATATCCTCATGCCCAATCATATGCGGTTCACCGTTCGCCCTGTCGATATAGCGTTCCATGTCCGTATAGATTTCCCGGAAACTTCCGTCTTCGTTATATGCTACGCATGGATTCTGCAGGGGAT
>OFGE01000338.1_pt1 | contig 53720 bp, 51 predicted proteins | sample 1521681 | NCBI WGS metagenome assembly OFGE01 (sample SAMEA3504093, study PRJEB24116) | mouse gut metagenome | biome: mouse gut; feature: mouse-associated habitat; material: faeces | place: Denmark | collected 2011 | reverse complement strand
ACTTGCCGATATGGAGAAGCTAGAGAAAACATTCTCTAAAATAAAGGCTTGATTTTACGCTCAGATTAGACGAATACTTCTAAAAATTACTAGGGATTTACGGCTACGGGACGACGACACCAGTTTTTATAAGAACATTTAAAAGTGCTTTAAACGGCGTATTTAAAGCAAAACTATGGAAACATAAAGTCTTAGGATAGGGGTTGATGTGTTCAAGTCCCGTATACTCCATTCTGCAAGGCATAGCCCAATTTCAATATTGCGGCTATGCCTTTTTCATTTTTCTGTAACTGGGAAATCAGATACGTGGAGTGTTCTGGGGATGAAAATGATGATATCAGAGTTCGTTCGCTTTTTCATACAAGAAAAGATACCAAAGATTTCAAGTTACAAATAAAACCAAGGAGGAAAGAAAGACAAATGATTTATTTAATAATTTTAGTAGTTGCTATTTTTCTTTATGTTTTCATTAAAAAGTTACAGAAAAGCAAAGAAAAAAAGGTATATGAACACTATTCCTGTGAGGAAGGAAATTTTATAGTGAAAGGCAGAAAGAATAATTTTGTGGTGAGAAAAAATGGGAATATAGAATTTGTAGTAAAAGATGGACAAATTGTTGCAAGTCGGGATTTAAGAATTAGTAGAGATTTTGTTTATTATGGAGGTACAGCAGATGGGATGGCTAAGTAGTGCATTAGATTGGTGTGCAGATAAAGTTCAGACCGTGACAGGAGAAAAAGAAAGACGTGTGTTAGTAGAGCAATTTAAAGAGATGTATGATGACTTTAAATTTATGGTGAAACAAAAAGTAGAAGAAATTAATGAGAAGATTAAAGAATTCAACTCATTCATACAAAAAATTAATCTGCTTCGTAAAAATCAGATTGAACCTAAAATTGTCCGTTTAGGTGGTTTCCTTGGAAAGTTTGGAAATACCAAGTCCATCGGCGCATACGCAGAAGAAAGAGAAAAATATGAGATTACCCTGCCGGAACAACAATATGAAATAATCGAAAATTATATATTTGAAATTGATTGGAGCCAGGGAGAAGTTTTTAATAATACCTTTTTCTTGACACCTATTGGAATGACAATGAAAACCAAGCAACAGAATTTGTCTATGAGAGAGCGATTAAACGATTTTCGTCTGGAAATAGATGAGACATTGTCACAACTTGGAATTAAAAAAGATGAAATTGAGCAGAATTGTCGTATTGCTGAGTTATACATTTTTTGTGTTGAATTTATAGCTGATTATATCGCAAGAGTTATTTTGCCTGAGTTAGATGTGGTAGAGGCTTTTTTTCAAACACTATGTCTGAAAAATGTGGTCCTTGCTGAACAAGCAATTACAAACATAAAATTTATAAATAATCTTGAAATTATTCAAGATACCCAGTACCAAAAACATTTTCTTTTTGTAAGAAATACATTTATGTTCTATGTAATTGCATGTAAGATATATACGACTCCAATTCTGACGAAATTGTTAAATAATGAGGTTATTGTAGCAGAAGATATAGAAATAATGGAAGAAAACAAAAAAGTATTATTAGGACAGAAGGATAATGTTGATAAATATTTAATGTTTAACAGGAGCGTTTAATATGGCAGACAAAAAATATTAAGATACTTTTAGAAGAAAGAGATTCTCTGGCAGAACAGGAAAGAAAATTGTATTTGGATGCAGTTGAAAAAATCAATATGCGTTCTCGTGAGCTGCTCGATAATAATTTTGGCACAATGCTAGTTCAAAATATAGGGCGCGATTTGGCCGGCGAAGTAGTTAGGCGGTATTTTGATATGAGTGATTATTATATTACGGTAGATCAGCTGTACGATAGATTTTTGCATTTTTCCTATGATAATGATACGGATATTTTCCATACCGATGAGGGTATCCGAAAAGCTTATTATAACTACACTGATGGGATAAATTCCAGAACCCTTAAAAGCATTTCAGATACTTGCAGAGAAGCCCAAAAGCAACTGTTTACGATTGATAGGGCAAATGATCCTTTAGATTCAAAAGGGAAAAAAGCATATCGGAATTTAAAAACAACAGAAGATGGCAAAATTTTTGATGAACTTACAGGTAAAGAAGGAAAAAGCAGAACAATTATCAAGAACGGTAAAGAAGTCTCCGTCAGTGAACTGCAGGCAGACCATATCCAGGCAAGAGAGTCGGCATCATACAATGAGCAATTTATTAAAAAAGAAAAGGTGGAAGAAATTAGAAAGTTTTATAATTCAGAGGATAATATGCAGATGATACATGGTTCTGCGAATTCATCCAAAGGAGATGTCCGGGTTTGTGAAGTAAATGGAAAAGTGGAATATTTAAACGCAAAAAATATGAAGACTAGGCAGAAAAATGGAGAAAATGTCTTAGATATTACATATAAAGCAACACCCCAGCAGTTGGCTGAAGCTACAATTGCTCAATGGGAAAAAGAAACGCCCAGTGGGAATAAACTAAAAAAACTGCAGGAGGAAGGATATTTAGATGCGAATGGAAAAGTAAAAAAAGATGTAAAGGAAAAATTGGTAGAAAATATTAAAAACTCTCAGAATAAAGAAAGTTTAGTAATTTTAAAATCCGCTGATTATCAAAAGATATCAAAAAAAGCGGGGAAGGAGACGATATCGAGTGTCGGAAAAATTTTAGCAGGACAAATCGTTTATTATGTTATGCCGCCGATGATATTTGAAACACAGACTATCCTGAAACAAAAAGATATTACTCTGGATACATTTTTTAAAGAATTAAAAAAAGCGGGAAATCGGGTCACAAAATATGTACAGAGTAAAATGAAAGAAATATTTAAGAATATAGCAGGTAATACATTTCATAAATTTATAAAGTCATTTTTTGATTGTATCATAGAAATCGTGAAAGCTACGGCAAAACGTATTGTGAAGGTGATCAAAGATGTAACCTTATCTTTGATAAATTGTGTTAAAGTTTTGGCGCAGAAAGAGTCATCTGCAAGTCAAAAGGCAGATTCCATTACAAAAATTCTAGCGGCTACGGTTACAACCGTTGTTATGGAAATTTTGTTTGAATATTTAGAAACTCAATTTCATTTACCTGACTTTCTTATGGAACCATTACAGATTATAGTGACGATATTGTCAACCAATATTATTATGTTAATGCTTAGTAAATTGGATTTATTTAATACAAAATATGGTTTCTTAGTGTCGAATATAGAAAATATATTTGAAGAGGAAAATGAGCGGTTGCTTTCATCAAGGAATGAACTGTTACAGGAAGGCAGACAAGTGTTTGACGAGCAAATACAAGAGATAGAGTCAGAAATAGCAAGTATAAAAAATTCGATAATTGAGTTAAACATGTATAAAGATGAAGCATTGCCTTATTTAGATAAGATTAATGAAGTTTTTGATATGGGCATTGATTTTGAAGAAGAATGGATGAGTTATTTACAGGTTGTCTAAGACTTGGAAGATAAGATCAATTTACTTTTTAATATTATTTTAGGATGGGGGTACATATTTTATGATTTATGTTGTTGTCATTATCGTTATTATCTTGGTATGTCTTTTTTGCTCTTATTTAAATAGCAGGAAGTAATATTATGAGGTTAGTATTTCCAATTTGCAATAAAAAGCCAGAATGTGCGCCGAATATCATGGGGCATACCTTTTTACTTTGCTGGAGATGTTCTATGGTAATTGTAGGTATTATTGTTACTTTAATCGCTATACAATTGAAGCAAACTTTCATCCTGCAAAAGAATATAATTTGGGGAATTACTTTAATGTTTCCAATGATAATAGATGGTAATCTACAGTATTTAAAGGGAATTCCTAGCACTAATTTACGACGAGCAATGACCGGATTTCTATTTGGTGTAGGTGTTACAATTATCATTAATGTTATAATGCCAAAATGATAATATTGCAAACGATAAGTTTCAAGAATCTATACTTATAACGAAGGTGAGTGCCGTCCTCCTTGCCACAGGGAGATAAAGGGAGGAGCTCCCAGTCCGGCTTGGTGGAGGCACAGCCATTTTATCAACCGATGATAGCGGTGTAAAGCCTTTATTGAAGTTATTCCGTTTTCACACAATATTCTCCCCCGAATATACTATACCATTAGGAATTTAAAGGAGGATATGTATGAAAAAGCGTTTACTTGCTGCCACTCTTGTGATTGCCTTGTCATTCACAACCCTGTTGGCGTGCTCATCCAAAGAAAATGACACGGAAACTACCGCACCGAAAAAAGAAACGACAGAGACGTCAGATGATACTAAAAAGGAGGAAACACTTCCAGAATCGACGAAAGTCATCTTAAATGAAGTAGCCCACTCCATCTTCTATGCTCCGATGTATGTCGCAATCGAAGAAGGATACTTTGAAGACGAGGGCATTGAGCTCGAATTGATTACTGGTTTTGGCGCAGACAAAACAATGACCGCTGTAATCTCCGGAAGCGCCGATATTGGTTTCATGGGTTCAGAAGCTTCCATCTATACTTATAACGAAGGCGCCAACGATTATGTGGTAAACTTCGCACAACTGACCCAGCGCGCCGGGAACTTCCTGGTAGCACGGGAAGAAATGCCCGATTTTACTTGGGACGCACTCAAAGGGACGAATGTTCTTGGCGGAAGAAAAGGTGTACGCCACTATATAATGTAAATTTAAAGACTATTATAATTCTATGTAATTGGGTGGATTAAATGAACCATACGAAGAAATTGCAGATAGCAGTATTTGATGAAAGTTTTACTCGTACTCATTTCTCTACAAATAATATTTTCACTAGAAAAAGAGAGGGGCCTTGGCACCCTCCCCGATCGCAGGCTTTACATGATATAAATATTTTTGATTACTATTGCTACGCCACTTCTTTGTACTTCATATAGACATACTCATAGATTTTCTGCCTGTATGTAAATATCGCTTGATCCGAATAGCACTCCGGCAGCTCTTCCCACAAAATTTTTCCAATAAGTGTATCTATCTCTGCCTTCGTTTCTTGCTTATCCGTCCAATGGTCAAGCTCAGAAATCTTCCCCTTAATCTTATCAAGTAAATCTACCGCAACCTTTTTAATCTTCTTGATATCTTCCTTGGAGAGATTTTCATCAAAAAGCATATCATATAATGACAATTCTTCATCACTTGTGAAGCCTTCACGGACATATCTCCGTTCTTCCCGATTCATAGAATTTGCCAGGTTCATAAGTTCCATAAATGTCTTTTCGGTATTGGCTCTGTCCTGCTCCTGGTTATATTCTTCGATAATCTTTTGATAGCGCTCATAATAATCCACACGTTTAGGATTATTCTTGATCATGCTATCTAAGCGCATCCGGATAAGTTCATTCAATTCTATGAACATTAGATTTTTCTTTTTCACTTTAGCAAACTCCCTGCGAAGCAGATCAAAATCAATTTTACTGATATCAAAACGCTTTGCCATACTTCGTTTTTTGGATGTCTGCTCTATCACAATATATTCACCTAAAATCCCATTAATCTGTACCATCAGATCAACGGTATCCACATACTTCCTCTTTTTCTTTAATTCATCAAATATTGCAGTCACAGCATCCTTCTTTTTCCTATCACTATCTGAAATATCATGCCTGTCGAGATATTTCATTATACGATGAAGCTCATTGCCATAAGTCATGAATTGTTTTTTACTCTCTTTACTGTCAGATACAACATTTGCTGCTTCCTGTAATAACGCAAGTTTAGCAAAATCCTTCGCCGTCACAAGGTCATTTAATATAAAACCCTTTCTGCGTAAAAATGCATCTGCCGCATCTATCACTTCTAAAACCCTTTTTATTAGTTCTCCCTTATCAGTTGTTGGGTCCGTATTTCTGCCGCCTACATTTGCCGTATAATCGGCAAGGGCTTTGCGAAGCGCTTTTACAATACCAATATAATCAATAATAAGTCCGTTACTCTTACCCTCTGCTACGCGGTTCGCCCTTGCGATGGTCTGCATCAGAGTGTGTGCTTTTAAAGGCTTATCTAAATACAGGCACGACAAACACTTTACATCAAATCCAGTAAGCCACATTGCGCAGACAAAAACTACCCTTACTTCTATTATCCATTATGGCGTTTCCTCCAAATTGTCTATTTATTCAGGTATCATCTTAATAATGAATCCGGCTTTATTGAATCCAATAATAGAACCGGGAATGCATTAGCAGTTCTCCCGGCTCTATTTGAATACACTCAACTTTTTATGCGCAAATCTTCAACTTCCTCATAGGTCAATCCGGTATCTTCTACAATTTCATCAACTGGTCTATTCCGATTAAGAAGTTTTTTGGCTATTTCAATATCTCTTTCCTTTCTGGCATTATACAATGCCTGTGCCTCGTCATGTCTTGCCTTCGCTCGTAGCCTTTCTTTCTCACGGAACTCTGACGAAGCAGTAATCGTATAATAAGCATTAATCGCCTGACTCATAACCGGCACCTCCATTTCTTTAATCTTTTCCAATTCCTCTTCCGTTTCTGCCCTGAACAGCGAAAGCCATAACAGCAACATATTATCCTCGCTGACATCGGCGGGAAGCTTTGGTAACTCGAAAAAATGAAATCCCATTTTATCTGACAGCAGCGTATGACGTGTAACTTCCAGAGGTTGGAAGAATGAATGATATTCTTCACATTCAAACAATATGAAATCTATAATGCTGATAACAATCGTGCGTGGCAGCGTGGAATAGCCCTGTCCGGTAAGCAACGCCGACGAAAACTCCCTCGCCCAGTAATACATTACCCTGTCTGGATAATCTCCCTCATTGCTGACCTGCACTTCCAGATCGACACGCTGCCCATTCACGGTCATGTTAATATCCAGCCTGCAGAATTTGTCCCCAAGATTCTCAGGAGGCATCTCCGGGTTACGTATCACAAACTGCCCGATGCTTTCCAATGATATCCCAAGCAGGTCTGCGACCATTTTCTTCAAAAGTTCCGGATACTGCACAAACAGCATTTTGAATAGTGTATCCGTTTTAAACGTATATTCAAGCTTTCTCACGGCATCATCTCCCCTTAAATCTTATAATCTCCCTTACCAGCAGTATACCATACGCCACGGTTTATTTCCATAAAGATTTTGTAGCCACAGGGCTGTAATCTATTTTTGCGGTAATCCTGGAACTAATTGAATCTTCTTCTGTTCCGCAAAATCATTCGTAATGCTCCCATCCTGCTTTCCTTGCCAAAATGGATGATGAGTCAATAAAATTTCATACTATTTCTTTCTGATAGTACAGGCACAGTAAAAGATAATAACTCATATATTGATTTAGAAGCCAGAAGGGATGTGATAACTTGAAACAGCCAACATATTATCTTTGGCGTGACGATTATTCTTCACTAGAAGAATATACAAAAATGAAAGAGAAATACACAAGAATGGGATTCCGGGTTGTTACATTTAAGGATGGCCCGGCTGATCGTGATATTCAGGAAGGAATAAAAGCCTTGATCAAAAACCATATTTACATAATAAAATGAATATTATTTACTTTTAAATACATTTGATATGCCACTATGCCATGTTTAACAGGACAATCATAAGGAAAGGATGTAAACCCATGAACGCAGGATATGTGCGATTATCCAAAGATGATGACAAACGGAATTATTCTTCTATCGAAAATCAGAAATTAATCATCACTCAATATGCGGCTGATAAGAACCTGGTTATAGACCGTTGGTATGAGGATGACGGCGTTTCCGGCTATATCTTTGACCGCCCTGGTTTTAATCAGCTTATGGAGGATTTAGACAAAGGCATTGATACTGTTTTTGTAAAAGATTTTTCGAGATTGGGCAGACATAACGCCAAGATACTGCTTCTGCTGGATGAATTTCAAGAACGAGGCAAACACCTGATCGTTGTTGATGATCATTACGACAACGAAATATCAGAGGATGATACGATAGGCATTACGACCTGGTTTAATGAACGCTATGTCAAAGATACAAGCAAGAAAATCCGTCATGCGTTAGGCGCAAAGCAAAAAGAAGGTACACTTATAACGCAGCCGCCATTTGGATATAAGAGAACAGAGACAAAGAAAAAAACTTTTGAAATCGTACCAAAAGAAGCAGAATATATCAAATTGATTTACGATTTATATATTCAAGGCTGTGGCTATCGGAAAATATCTACTTACCTTACACAGCAAGGTGCCCCTACTCCATCCATGATCCGCAGAGAACGAGAATTGGAAGAAGGAAGAAATACAAATCATCATGTCGCCTCCGTTTGGTCTGATGGAATGGTAAGAGATATATTGAATAATGATTTTTATATCGGTACTTTCCGTTTACGGAAAAGAGCCAGAAATACTGTTCATGGAAAGGACAAGCGTGTCCCGAAGGATGAACAGTATATTTTTGAAAATCATCATTCGCCGATCATTGACAAAATGACTTATGATCTGGTACAGGAGCTAAAGGAAAAGCGTACAAAATCCCGCTATAAAGGCAGTCACGGACAATGGATTGGTTCTGAAATGCCGAATCCCTTTGGAAGCTGTCTTTACTGCAAGGATTGCGGCAGCAAGCTCACACCCATTGAACGGCAGACTTCGGCCAGAGTACGCAAGTATTACATTTGCAGTACCTATAATACCAAAGGGAAACGTTATTGCCCAAAGGCGCATTTGATTGAAGAACAAGACCTCATGGAGGATGTAGTGAAGTACATCCGCATGTGCCGAAACGCTCTTTGTGAAATTATAGCTACCTATGATATGAAAGATTTTGTTGCAGAACAGAAAACATTGGAAGAAAAATGTGCTTCTATCCAGGAAGATATCGCAGAAGTAAAAAAACAATTGCAAACGCTATTTTCTCAAAAAATCAAAGACATTGCCGGTAATCCTGGTAATGAAGATTTGATCAAAGAAAGCTATGATTCCATACAGCAGGATTTAACAGCACGTATCCATGCCCTTGAATGGAAGCATGACGAGCTGAAACACACAAAATTGGAAACTCCTGATGTACAAGACAAACTGCATACAGCACTTGAAGTTGTAGATGATATTCTCCTGAAAGGAACTTTGAGCCGCAAAGATATTGAGATTCTAATAGAACGGATTGAGGTTGATGAAAATGGTCTGCCGGAAATAGAATTAAAATATGGCTTATCTGGACTGGTGCATTATAGTGCCGCTGAAGAATTAAACCACCATGAAAATGATATCACCCTGGCAACTATGCGCTTAATAAAAGATGATGACAGAGGCTTTACCTCGGCTAAATATCTTTCAAAACACCTCACAGACATGGGATATTCCAAATCAAAAAAATCTGTGCTACCATATATCACAAAGATGATTGAGATGGGGATTGTAAAACCTTGTGAAAACAAGCTAAACCCCTATACCATTGTAAAAAGCAAAACAGAAATTGAGGAAATCATGGCAAATTTTAATCATGGCATACCGTCTGAATATGATATCAATAAATGATATACTAATTATTTACATAATAGTGATATCAACAGGTGGCATGCCTGAAATGGTATTTGAATACATTCTAAAGCAGAATGGAATCGACCCCGCCAAGGATGTGAACATTGACCAGAGCATCGACTTCGGCTCCACCGCCGCCGCATTTGCGGAAAACCAGGGCGATTTCACGGTTGAATTCGAGCCAGGCGCCACCACCCTTGAAAAAGAAGGCAAAGGCTACGTTGTAGCCTCCCTCGGAACCGACAGCGGCTATGTCCCATACACCGCTTTCTCCGCAAAGAAAAGCTATATGGAAGACCACCCGGAAGTCATCCAGGGATTCACCAACGCACTGCAGAAAGGCATGGACTATGTACAGTCCCATACGCCGGAAGAGATTGCAGCCATCATCGCTCCTCAGTTCAAAGAGACAGACCAGGAAACCATCACCACCATCGTCACACGCTACTATGATCAGGACACCTGGAAAGAAAACCTGATTTTTGAAGAAGAGAGCTTCAATCTCCTGCAGGATATCCTTGAAGAAGCCGGGGAGCTTAGCGAACGCGCTCCGTACAAAGAGCTCGTGACAACCGAATTTGCCGAAAAAGCAGCAAAGTAAGGGATATCTTAAATAACACATAAGAAAAGCAGAGGACACCCTCTGCTTTTCTTATCTCCGGTTCTGCTCTTCTACCAGATGCGCCGCCCCATACATCTCCCTTAACCTCGGCTTCTCAATCTTCCCTGTCGCATTCCGCGGCACATCTGCGAATATCACCTTTCTGGGCCGCTTGTACCTCGGAAGCTTCTTACAAAACTGGTCGATATCGTCCTCCATACAGATCACGCCAGGCTTCAGCGCGATAATCGCCGCCGCAATCTCGCCTAACCGCTCATCCGGCAGACCAATCACCGCAACATCCAGAATCGCATCATTCGTCCGCAGGAAATCCTCAATCTGCACCGGATAGATATTCTCACCGCCGCTGATGATTACATCCTTCTTCCGGTCTACCAGGAAGATAAAGCCATCCTCATCTTCCATCGCCATATCTCCGGTATACAGCCACCCGTCATGAAGCACCTCTTCGGTCGCCTTCTTGTCATTATAATATTCTACCATAACCCCCGGGCCTTTGACCGCAAGTTCGCCTGTTTTCCCTTGCTCTACCGGATTCCCCTGCTCGTCAATAATCTTTGTCTCCCAGCCAAAACCAGCCTTTCCAATCGCGCCGACCTTGTGGATGTTCTCCACGCCCAGATGGACGCAGCCAGGCCCAATGGATTCGCTCAGCCCATAGTTCGTATCATACTGGTGATGCGGGAAATACTCCTTCCAATGCTTAATCAGGCTGCGCGGAACCGGCTGGGCGCCGATATGCATAAGCCGCCACTGATCAAGCTGGTACATCTCAAGCTTAATCTTCCCGCTGTCTAAGGCAAGCAGTAAATCCTGCGCCCAAGGAACCAAAAGCCACACAATCGTACACTTCTCCTCAGACACGGCACGGAGGATGAACTCCGGGTTCGTCCCCTTCAAAAGCACCGCCTTCCCTCCGGTCAGGAAACTTCCGAACCAATGCATCTTCGCCCCCGTATGATATAGCGGAGGAATGCATAAGAACACATCATCCTTCGTCTGTCCATGATGGTTCTGTTCCACCTTGGCAGAATGCAGCAGCGCCTCATGGGTATGTAAAATCGCTTTCGGAAATCCCGTCGTCCCCGATGAGAAATAGATCGCCGCATAGTCGTCGTCATTAATATCAATCTTAGGAGACTGGCTGGAGCAGTTGGCGGAATGCATCGTATAATCCTCCGCAAACCCCGGGCAGCCGTCCCCTACATAGTACAGAAGCCGATGTTTGCTGATACTGTCCGCAATCTCCTCCACACGCCCGATGAACTCCGGCCCGAACACCAGCACATCCACCTCGGCCAAATCCACGCAATACTGAATCTCCTCTGCCGAATAACGGAAATTCAGCGGCACAGCCAACGCGCCTGTCTTCAATATCCCAAAATAAATCGGCAGCCACTCCAGGCAATTCATCAAAAGAATCGCCACTTTATCCCCCTTTTTAATCCCCCGCTCCAACAGAAGATTCGCAAAACGGTTGGATTTCTCGTTGAAAACATTCCAGGTAATCTCCCGCCGGTAATAAGACGCGCGTACCGGCTCAATCAATTCATACTCCTTCCAGGTCACACGTCTAGTCTCCGGCATCTCCGGATTAATCTCCACCAGACATACGTCATCCCCGTACAGCCGGCAGTTCTTCTCTAAAATATCCGTAATCGGCATTAAAAAATCCCCTTTCTTACTCAAAGCAGCCTGCGGTCCCCGCATATCTTTCACTGCTGTTGAATTTCACAATATCCGCTTTCACTTTAGTGCTTTTACTCATTAAAGCTAATGATACCCAATTTCCTAAGAGATGTCAATGCCTAACCGACAAATCTCTGCCAAATCCCGATTGGAAAAGAGCCGGAAATCCCGAAAAAGGAGACAGCCGGGAAATGCGATAATAGCGCTTCCCGGCCGCCCCCATTCTTATACTGTCCTTTTTCTCATACAGTCCTTTGTGTCCCCCGGTTCTTCTGCCTGTACTCCCTGGGCGACATCCCATACACACCTTTAAACGCTCTGGAAAAATGAAGCAGATTAGGGTATCCCACAGACGCTCCCACGTCCCCAATAGGCGCCTTTCCTTCCTTCAATTCCGCAGCAGCCCTCTCCATACGGAAATGAATCAGGAACCTCTGGGGCGACTGGCCCGTAATGGATTTGAAGACCTTGCCGAAATAACTCCGGTCCAGCCAGCACTGCCTCGCCAATTCTTCTACCGAAATATGGCGGTAATAATTCTGCTTAATATACTGGATTGCACCCCTCACATACTCTTCACTGCTTTGTCCCTCAGACGCCGGTCTGCGGAAACGGGACGTCCGTATCAGGCAGTCCACGAAAATATACAGATATCCCGTAGCCCGCAACGGACACTCTTCCACACTTTTTAACAATTCAATCAAACTTTCGAGAAGTTCGTCGCCCTGCATCGGCTCCTTGGGCAAATACACCGGCTGCTCCCTGCACAAGCCGGACATCCTTGCACATTCCTCTGCCCTAAGCCCACCGAATTCCACCCACACATAATCCCACACGCCGTCCGAAACAACCTCAGCTCTGTCTGCTTCTTCCGGCCCGATCAGGAACCCCATCCGTTCAGATATGGTGTGAAGGCAGGCTTCTTCCTTCTCCATCCGCAAAACTCCACTGCCTGAAATGATGTAACAAAAAAGATAATGACCGCCAGATTCATACTGCTTTATCTGTAGCGGACACTGTTTTTCATACCCGCATCGATAGATCGATAAATCCATAAAGCTTCTCACTCCTTAATTTGTATTAGGTTTTGCGCAAAACTATCATTTAAAGGTATTATAAGCATACAAAATGATGTTTTTCAAGAGGTTTTACGCAAAACGGAATATTGCACAAAATCAGGCGTATTTTTTTATTCACTTTGTATAATCAGTCGCCGATTCTTGACGGAATCACGAACCACCAGCTTTACAGGAAGCCTGTCCGCCATAGAAATCCCGCCTTCTCCCTGAATGAATTCAAACAACTTCTTAACAGCACGGCGCGCCTTCTCCTCCACGTCCTGATGCACCGTTGTCAGCCGGGGCCTGCACATCCTTGCGCTCTCCGTATCGTCGAATCCGGCCACGGACACATCCTTAGGCACACAGATTCCCATGTCGTTCAATCCTGCGATCACCTCCACCGCATAGTAGTCTGATGCAAAAAACAAGGCGTCATACTCCTCAGAAAGCCTCCTAAGGTTCTGTTTATAAAAAGTGGCCCGGGACTCCTGCTCCTTGGGTATGATGATATGCTGCATATATTCTCCGGGCCGCTCTGCCGCCTCTTTACGCTCCTGTGCCACATCATAATCCTTCCCAGCCCCGTACTGCCAGGTAAGCCCGTACTGCCCGCATGCAAGGCATACTCCCTTCCACCGCTCATGATCCACGCCAATATCATTATCCGACAGGAATGCGATTCTCCTGTGCCCCGTCTCCAACAGGTATTCCGCCATAAGATATCCTCCGCTCAGGTCGTCAAGCCCCACGTTCGCCACCTTCTGTTTCTCATAATATGTATCAATCGACACCATGGGAACCTTACAGTTTCTCTGCAGCTTCTCATTGTCACGGGTGCCGAATCCCAGCGTAATCAGTCCTTCCACGTTCCATGTTGCCGCGAACTGGATTCCCTCCTTGGCAGTTGCCGTAAAATGCAGCAGCATATAGTAATTTCTCCGATATATTTCCGACTCCATAGAACGAATCAATATATTGGTAAATGCATGGCCCTCGCCGTAATGTTTCCATTCGTCCGGTTCCCCGGCAAGAATCCCGATTACCCGGGAACTGCCGCCCGCCAGCATCCTCGCCCCCATGCTGGGGATATATTCCATCTCCGCAAGAAGCTTTTCTACCTTCTCCACTGTCTCCTCCGACACTTTCTTGTGGTTCCCGTGAATCACATTCGACACAGTCGTAGGGCTTACCTCCGCCTTTCTGGCAATGTCCTTGATACGTATCATAAACTAACTCCTCTTAAAACTTTAAAAACTTAAAACTATCTGTCTATAATCTTATTCTTCTGCCGGTACTCCCGGGGAGACACCCCGTATACCCCCTTAAACGCCCTGGAAAAGTGCAGCAGATTGGGATACCCCACCGACATTCCAATATCACTCACCGAATCGTCCCCGATAATCAATGCATCCGCCGCCTTCGTCATCCGGTAACGAATCAGGAACTCCTGAGGCGACTGCCCCACCACTTTCTTGAACACCTTGCCAAAATAGCTGCGGTCAAGCTGGCATTTTCTCGCGATATCCTCCACTGTGATATCCTGGTCGTAATTATGCTCGATATATACCACTGCTTCCCGGGCATAGAATTCACTGAGTTTCCCGCCCTGTAACTGCTTCTTGGATGCAGAATACTTAATCAGACAGTCCAAAAACAGATACAGATGCCCAATCATCTCCATATTCGACGCGTTCTGGCTCTTGACAATGGTAAGCATCCTCTTTTGCAGGCTCTCACCATATTCCGGAGATGCCAGGCGGTACACCGGGGACTTGTGGGACAGTCCCGCAAGCTCCACACACTCCTTGGCACGCAGTCCTCCGAATTCCACCCACACATACTCCCATGGCTGGTCATTGTCCGCGAAATACGTATTGACGTATCCCGGTTCAATGATAAACCCGTTCCCCGCCTCGATGTTATAGGGAACCGCCTCCCCCTTCTCGTCGTTGGCGTGCAGGCAGCCCTTTCCCGAAATTACATAGTGGAACAGATAATTGTTGCGCACATAAGGTCCAAAAGCGTGCAATGGTTCGCACTTCTCATACCCATATTGGTATATTGTCAGGTCCATAAAACGCTCGTCCTGAAACACAGAAAACAAATGATTCGTCATTTTGCGTTACCTCGTCTTTCGGATAGTTTTCTGGATTTTCGTGATTTTGCTCAAATTGCACCTCCCTTTTTTATAGAAAATCACGAAAATTCATGCTTTTTTAATATTATATACCATAATTCGTCTATACTTCAACATTTTCTTTATTATCCCGCATTATGATAAAATCCCGCCTCATCTAAACATTTACCTTTGCGTAGCAAACTGCTATCATTTTACCAGTAAATACATCAAAATTCATGCAACTTAACGAAAGCATGAAGGAAAAAGGAGAGGTGTGGAATGAAAAAGAGAGTAATTGCCACAACACTTGTGGCAGCAATGCTGATTGGGACCGCTTTTTCAGCAAGTGGCTGCAGCTCCGAAGGCAGCTCAGACGGAAAGACCCATATCACCATGCTTCAGTACAAGCCGGAAGCTGTTAAGGCTTTCGAGAAGATGGAGGCCGACTTCAACGCGTCCCATGACGACATCGTATTGAAGATCGAATCCCCCAACGATGCCATGACTGTACTGAAAACACGTTTCATCAAGGAGGATGCCCCGGATATCATCGGTATCGGCGGCGACGTGAATTTCTCAAACTTCCTTGACGCCGAGATGCTGATGGACATCTCAGACTTTGAAGGACTTTCCTTAATCAAGCAGGCCTACTTAGACATCGACAAGAACTTAGAGTTCGTTCCGATGGACGGCGTGTACGCAGTTCCTTATGTTGCCAATGCCGCAGGCGTATTGTACAACAGAGAGATGTTTGAGGAAAACAAGTGGGAAATCCCGACGACATGGAATGAATTCATGGACCTGTGCGACGAGATTAAAGCCTCAGGACAGCAGCCCTTATACTTCGGTTACAAAGACGTATGGACCTGTCTGGCGCCATGGAACGCACTTGCCTGTGACTTAGCTCCTGCAGATGTCTGCCGTCAGGTAAACAAAGGTGAGACGAAGTTTATCGACGAGTACCCGGAAGTTGCCGAGAAGATGCTTGAACTCCTCGACCACGCACAGGATGATCCGTTTGCGTACAACTACAATGACGCATGTACCGCATTCGCAAATGGAGAATCTGCTATGTATTGTATCGGAAGCTACGCTGTTCCCCAGATCCAGTCCGTAAATCCGGATATGGACATTGATTCCTTCGTTATGCCGGGATGCGACAATGCCGACGACAACATCCTGAACTCTGGTGTTGACCTTCAGTTCTGTGTCACCAACGAATGCAAGGACAAGGAAGCTGCCTATGAGGTACTGAAGTTCATGCTGGAGGATTCCACCATCCAGACTTATCTGGACGACCAGAATGCCGTTCCATGTAAGGACAAGGAATTTGAACTTTCTCCGGCTCTTGACGGCATGCTTGACTACATCAACGAAGGCAAGATGGTTGACTATCAGGATCACTACTATCCGGCAGAGATGAGTGTGGACGCTCAGATCCAGACCTTCTTATTAGACGGCGACGTAGACAAGTTCCTGAACAAGTTCGACACCGACTGGGTACGTTACAACCGTGACATCATCCGCAAAGTACAGGAATATGAGGAAAAGGGAGGGAATGAATAATGAATAAAAAATTGAGCAGAAACCAGACCTTTTTATTAATTACAGTTCCGATCCTGGCATTGTTCTTCTGCTTCAACACTCTGCCATTGATTAAGGGCCTGATTTACAGTTTCACGAACTTCAAAGGGTTCGGAAGCTATGACTGGGTAGGAATGCGTAACTACGCTGACTTATTTACGGACGCACGTGTAGGGAAATCCTATCTCTTTACCTTCAAATTCGCGATTCTGGCAACGGTTCTTACTAATGTAATCGCCCTGCTCCTTGCACTGGGGTTAAATGGTAAGATTCGTGCTAAGAGCGCACTGAGGGGTATGTATTTCGTTCCGAGAATCTTAGGCGGACTGGTTGTAGGTTACATCTTCGGATACATTTTCACCTACATCCTTCCGGCGCTTACAGGAACAGGAAGTATGCTTTCCAACACCAAGACTGCATGGATTGCCATCGTAATCGTTGCTGCATGGCAGTCTATCGCACAGACCACCCTCATCTATATCTCCGGCCTTCAGACCGTACCGGAGGATGTATATGAGGCAGGCGCTATCGACGGCGCCACCGGATGGTTAAGCTTCAAGTCTTTGACTTTCCCGCTGATCATCCCATTCTTCAGCATCAACATGGTATTGAGCATGAAAGACTTCCTGATGGTATTCGACCAGATCATGGCGTTGACCAAGGGCGGTCCTGCACAGAGTACCGAGTCCATCTCATTCTTGATCTACAACAATGGTATGGGCGGCGGACAGTTCGGTTTCCAGAGCGCTAACGCGGTTATCTTCTTCATCGTGATCGTTGCGATCTCTGTTGCCCAGCTTACTATTACAGGAAAGAAGGAGGAACAGTTATAATGAAACAGAAAAATAAAGTTGCGGCGACTACCAATTGGCCGCTTACCATCCTTTTAATCGTTGGCTGTCTGACTGTTATCTTCCCGCTTTATATGGCGCTCGTGATTGCTTTTAAGAAGCCGTCAGAGATGACCAACGACATTGCCGGGGCGTTAAGCCTTCCAAAATCCTGGAGCCTTGAAAACTTCTCAGAAGCTATGCGTGTTACGGACTTCTGGCACTCTCTGGGATACAGTGTTATGATTACGGTCGTGACCGTAGTGCTTGCTATCCTGATTCACTCTCTTGCCGGATATGCAATCGGAAGAAGCATGGCTAAGAGCAAGTTCTACAAAGTATCATACCTCTACATCGTAAGCGGTATGTTCGTACCTTTCGCAATCCTGATGATGCCTTTGGTAAAACAGACTGCACAAATGGGTATTGACAACTGGTTCGGAGTTATATTATGCTACCTTGTGTTCTATATGCCGATGAACGTAATGCTATACTCCGGCTATTTAAAGAACATTCCAATCGCACTTGAGGAAGCGGCTTTCGTGGACGGCGCTACCACATGGTCTACATACTGGAAGATTATCTTCCCGATCATGACACCGATGCACGCCACAGTTGCCGTACTGACCGCCTTAGGAACCTGGAACGACGTTATGACGCCGCTCGTCATCATGTCAGGTACAGGAGTCAACACACTGCCTCTGGCACAGTTGACATTCCAGACTCAGTTCGGTACGAACTACAACTTAGCGTTTGCCTCTTACCTGCTGGCGCTGCTGCCAATCCTGATTTTCTATCTGGTTTGCCAGAAGCAGATCATCAACGGCGTGGTAAACGGTGCGGTAAAATAATTTCAAATTCACACTTTTCAATGGGGGCAAACTTATGGCGATATTATTTGACAGCACAAACAGATTATTCACATTACAGACAGACCATAGTATGTACCAGATGAAAGCAGACAGGTATGGAGTATTACTCCATACCTGGTTTGGTATGAAGGGTTCTGGTTCTGCTTTCGACTATTCCTACCGGATTGCATATGCAGACCGGGGGTTCTCTGGTAATCCTTACGATGCGGGGGCGGACCGGACTTATTCTCTGGATGCCCTTCCGCAAGAATTCCCTACCTACGGCAGCGGGGACTACCGCTCTACGGCTTTGAAAGTCCGTTATCCGGACGGAACATTTGCATGTGAGCTGCGTTATTTGAAACATGAGATTTTAGAGGGCAAGTACTCCCTTCCCGGGCTCCCGGCAATCTATGATACTTTGCCGGGCGTATCCTCCTCCAATACAAAGGCAGATACATTGGTCGTCACCCTTGAGGATACCCGGCAGATGTTCTATGTACATCTCTACTATGGCGTCATGGAAGACCTGGACATTATCACGCGGGCCGTCTGCGTCGAGAACCACAGCGGCGAAGACATTTATCTGGAAAACCTCCAGAGCGTATGCATCGATTATCTCTACGGCGACTATGACCTGCACACCTTCTATGGCCGCCACGTAAAGGAACGCAACTGCCAGCGCACTCCTTTGCATCATGGAGTTCAGTCTGTGGGCAGCACACGCGGTACTTCGAGCCACCAGTACAATCCGTTCCTGATTCTGTCTGACCGGGACGCCACAGAAGATGAAGGAAGATGTTACGGCTTTTCCTTCCTGTACAGCGGTGATTTTATCGGAAGCGCCGAGCTTGACCAGTATGGCCAGACCCGGCTCCTGCTTGGAATCCATCCCGATAATTTCTGCTACTGCGTTGGACCTGAAGAACGTTTCTATGCTCCCGAAGCTGCCATGGCATACTCGGAACACGGGCTTGGCACATTGTCCCGCATCTTCCATAAGGCATACCGAAGCAACCTGTGCCGGGGCAAATGGACGAGAACCCGGCGTCCGGTCCTGTTAAACGACTGGGAGGGCGTGTATTTTGACTTTGACGGGGACAAGCTGGTACAGATGGCAAAGGATGCTGTCAAAATGGGCATAGAGCTTTTCGTCATGGACGACGGATGGTTCGGCAAACGTGATTTAGATGTATCCGGTCTTGGCGACTGGGTGGTGAATGAAAAGAAACTGGGCTGCACCTTAAAGGAACTCTCTGACCGGATTCATGATTTAGGCATGCAGTTCGGCATCTGGTTCGAGCCGGAAGGCATCAACGAGGACAGCGACCTCTACCGGGAACATCCGGAATGGGCAATGCAGATTCCGGGCAAGGCCCCGACCCGCTCCCGACAGCAGCTTTTACTGGACTTTTCCAGGGAGGATGTCCGAGACTACATTTTCAGCCATATCTGTAAGGTACTTGATTCTGCAAGGATTGAATACCTGAAATGGGACTTGAACCGCAGTCTCTCCGACCTCTACAGTGCCGTCCTTCCAGGAGAAAGACAGGGCGAAATCATGCACCGTTATGTCCTGGGACTCTATGACATGCTTGAGAAGTTAATCATGCGTTACCCAGATATGCTGATTGAAGGCTGCAGCGGCGGCGGCGGACGTTTTGACGCCGGGATGCTTTACTACACGCCGCAAATCTGGTGCAGTGATGATACGGATGCCATCGAGCGGCTCAGCATCCAGTACGGCACTTCCTTCGGCTATCCTGTCAGTACCATGGGCTCCCACGTCTCCCACTGCCCCAATGAGCAGACCGGAAGGATTACGCCCCTCAACACCCGGGCGACCGTCGCCATGTCCGGCACCTTTGGATACGAGCTGGATGTTAATACGATGTCCGAAGAGGAAATGGAAACCGTAAAAATACAGATTCAGGAATTTAAGGAATACTATGACTTGATTCAATATGGGGATTACTACCGGCTCACCAATCCGGACAATGTAGAGGCATACCATGGGTGGGAATTTGCCGCAGAAGACGGCAGCGAAGCCCTCCTGTGCATCGTAGCCCTCCAGATTCATCCCAATGGCCCCGGACGCTGGATGCGGCTGAAAGGACTGAAACAAGACGGCATTTATCTTGTGGACGGACAGGAATATCCCGGAGATGTACTGATGAACGGCGGACTGCTTCTTCCAAGGGCAACGGAAGAATACGAGAGTTTCCGTATTCATATAGTAGAAAAATGTTAAAATGACTGATCATATGGGGCTGCCGTGATACATTCTACATGATATACCCAGTGTATATTGCAGAATATCTCACGGCAGCCCCGTTCCATGAATCGACCTGATAATCTCTTTTGTTACTCTTCTAAACACTTCTCTATATACCCCCGTACTTCTTCCTTTGGCATATCTAACACAAAGGCAAGTTCCCCGAACAAAAACTTCTCTGCTATGCTCAGATACTTTTCATCTACATTAATGGACTTCTTCCCGGATGCAATCCGGTTCATCTTGCGCATATAAGACGTCTTGAGCAAAGCTACCCATTCCCTGCACTGGTTCTTTAAGAGAGCTTCTTTATAGAACACTTCCCTCTTCTTCTCATCCGTGACTCCAATCGTCTCAATGCTTCCCATCTCGCCAATCAGTTTCTTTGCCTCCTGACCGGAAATCAATTCTCTAATCTGTCTCTTCTCGTTCTCCACAGGTGTATACAAAGTTCCTTTGACATTATAAAGCGGCTTTAAGGTATAGTATTCCTTCTGCTTGTCCGAACAGCTTATATCAAGCCTCCCGATGTCTATCACCTCACAGACGCCCTCCTTATAATGCGCTACATAATCACCGATTTTGAACATAACGAACCTCCTCTCTGTCCTGACATTACCATTACGCTGAAAAGGATTTAAAAAACAGCGTACAATCATTGCGGCTTCCCCCTTGTTGCCTTCAGATTGTACGCCAGTATGTCTGGAGCCCCACCTATGGAATTACGTCTTCCCAACGACATATAATCCTTTTCTATACTGTATTATATCACGGATAAACGGCAAATGTAAGGATTATTTTCAGAAAATCTTTTCTTTTAACAAATTTTATCTGATATCACACTGGTTTCTCCATACTATTACCCATTACCAGTTAGATACATGACAATTTTTACAAGAAATTTTTCTTTTTTTGCACAAAAATATGGAAAGAATGAGAAAAAAATTGTATAATATCTATTATCATGTAACACAAATGGAAAGAGAGGGCTCACTATGAAGCAAAATACTATGTTAGCGATGATTTTGGCCGGTGGCCGTGGCTCCAGGCTGCATGACCTTACGAATAAGGTGGCAAAGCCGGCTGTATCATATGGTGGAAAGTACCGCATTGTTGATTTCCCGTTAAGCAACTGTGCCAATAGCGGCATTGATGTGATCGGCGTACTGACACAATATGAATCCGTTTTATTGAACAGTTACGTTGCAGCCGGACGCCGCTGGGGTCTGGACGCAAAAGACAGCGGTGTCTATGTACTTCCGCCCCGTGAGAAGGCTGACGCCAATCTGGATGTTTACCGCGGAACAGCAGACGCGATTTCCCAGAATATCGACTTTATTGATACCTACTCTCCGGAATACCTCCTTGTCCTTTCCGGCGACCATATCTACAAGATGAACTATGCCAAGATGCTTGCCGAGCATAAGGCACAAAACGCCGACGCAACGATCGCCGTAATTGAGGTGCCTCTCAAAGAAGCAAGCCGTTTCGGCATCATGAATACGGACGAAGAAGGGCATATCGTTGAATTCGAGGAGAAGCCGGCGAATCCTAAGAGCAATCTTGCTTCAATGGGTATCTATATCTTTACCTGGAAACCTCTTCGCAAGCTTCTGGTTGCCGACATGAAGAATCCGGATTCCAAGCATGACTTCGGTAAAGATATTATCCCGCAGCTTCTTGCTGACCACAAGACGCTGTATGCATACAAGTTCAAAGGCTACTGGAAGGATGTTGGAACCATCGATTCCCTCTGGGAAGCGAACATGGATCTTCTGGACACGAACAATGAACTTGACTTGAATGACCCGACATGGAAGATTTATACGGAAGACGTTACCACCCTGCCACACTATGTAGGTCCTGATGCCAGCATTAAGCGTGCATTCATCACACAGGGCTGTATCATCGAAGGCGAGGTCAAGAATTCCGTCCTCTTTACAGGAGTGGAAGTCGGGGAAGGCGCACGGGTCATTGACAGCGTCCTGATGCCTGGCGCGAAAGTTGAAGCAGGCGCCGTTGTACAGCGCGCACTGGTAGCCGACGGCGTGAAGATCGGCAGGAATGCGGTCGTTGGAAGCGCAGACAGCGAACACATCGAACTGGTGGCAAAACGTGTAAAGGGGGTAGAATAATATGAGTAAAGCATTAGGAATCATTAATTTTTCCGGAAATCACATCTGGGTGAAAGGACTGGAAGAATACCGCCCCATCGGCGCTTTCTCTTTCCTTGGCAGATACCGTGTCATCGATTTCCCGATTTCAAATATGAGCAACAGCGGTATTGACCGCATTCAGGTATATATCAGAAGGAAACCGCGCTCCCTGGTGGAACATCTTGGAACCGGACGTCACTACAACATCAACTCCAAGCGCGGACGGCTGCATATCCTGTTCTCGGAGTCTAAGGGCGACAACGACCTCTATAACACAGATATTGCCGCATTCACGGCGAATTTAGAGTGTATCGAGCGTTCCCACCAGCCTTATGTGGTGATTGCCCCCAGCTATATGGTATACTCTGCCGACTTCAACACCTTGCTTGCGAACCATATCGAGTCTGAGGCAGATATTACACTTTTATACCACAGTGTAGACAATGCCCGTGAATCTTTCCTGAACTGTAACGCACTGAACCTGAACCGCCAGAAGGGCGTCTTGTCATTAGAGCCGAACCGAGGCAACGCTAAGAACAGGAACATTTTCATGGATACATATATTATGAAGAAGGAACTGTTCCTTGACCTGATTAAGAAAGCAAAGTCTCTGTCCTCCATGTACACGCTGGCAGATATCGTCAACAATGCCTGTGAAGAGCTTGATGTACGCGGTATCTCCCACAGAGGATATTTTGCATCTATCACAGATTTGAATAGCTTCTACAATGCGAACATAGAGCTGATTGACGCCAAGAGGGCGACGGACCTGTTCGACGACGAGTGGCCTGTATACACCAGAACCAATGATTCCTGTCCGACACAGTATTTTGACACGGCGGACGTAAAGAGTTCAGTCGTATCCAACGGATGCCTGATTGAAGGTACGGTTGAGAATTCCGTAATCGGACGTGGATGTGTCATCAAGAAGGGCGCTGTGGTGAAGAACAGTGTCGTACTTCCAGGAGCGCTTGTTGGGAATGACGTCATCATAGATTGCCAGGTGGTAGACAAACACGCGAAGATTATACATGCGAAGGAGATTATTGCCGATCCTGCGAATCCGGGATATATCCGGCGTGAGGATACTCTGTAAGGAACAGCCTAAGGGGCGTTTGACGCCCATCTATCTAAGGCAGACGGACTTTGCGGCAATGTCACCGTACTTCTGCTAAAATAAAATCATGAAAATAGAGGAAGCTGCCTGAAAGGGGAAAATCTTTCAGACAGCTTCCTCTCATTATCTGCCTCTCGTTCTTTCATTCTTAGAATTCTATTGTATCTCCCGAATCTTTTTGCGCAGCGCAAGCACTTGATTTGGCGCCACAGACAGCTCATCTATCCCTATCTGAATAAGATACTCTGTCATCTCTAAATCAGCCGCCATATCGCCGCACACGCTGATATGCTTCTCCTCCAGATGTACATTATTCGTAATAATCCGAATCATTTTAAGAAGCGCCGAGTGGTGAGGATTAAAATACCGCTCAAGCTTCTCGTTCTGCCGGTCCATTCCAAGGGTCAGCTGCAGCAGGTCATTGGTCCCAATACTGAAAAAATCAACTTCTCTCGCCAGTTCCCCGCTGATCATGACCGCCGCCGGAGTCTCAATCATGACGCCTACCGGAATGTCTGAATCAAAGCCGGTCTTCTCTTTTTTCAGCTCCTTTTTCGCCTTCTCAAGCATTAATTTTGCCAGCTTTACCTCTTCGATGGATGTAATCATCGGAAACATAACGGAAAGATTCCCGAATGCAGAAGCGCGCAGAATCGCACGCAGCTGTGTCTTGAATACTTCTTCCTTGTCGAGAGACACCCGGATTCCCCGGTAGCCGATTGCCGGGTTAGGGTCTGTCCCTAAGTCCAGACACTCCGCCGTCTTCTCTCCTCCTAAATCTGCCGTCCGGATGACCACCTTCTTAAATCCCATGGACTCTGCGGCAAGCTTGTACACCTGGAACTGATATTCCTCTGTCGGAGGCTTAGAACCGCTCTCCATATACAAAAATTCGCTCCGAAACAACCCAATCCCGCCTGCGTCGCAGCGCAGCACGTTCTCAATATCCTCCCGGTTCCCGATATTCGCACAGACATCAATCTTCTGCCCGCTCTGGGTAATATTCTCCTTCCCCTTGAGCCGTTCAAGATTCTGTACCTGAGTATGGTTGGCGTCCTGCTTCTGCCGCATCTTCGTTATCGTCGTATAATCTGGCTCAATATATATCTTGCCCTCGAACCCGTCCACGATGATCGTCTTGCCCTCGTAATCCTTCTTTAACGCTTCCCCAAGCCCAATCACTGACGGAATCCCTTTCGTCCTTGCAAGCACCGCCGTATGGGAATTGATCGTCCCATACCTCGTAACGAATCCCAGTACCTTCGTCTTATCAAGCTGGACTGCCTCGCTGGGGTACAACTCCCCCGCCGCCAGCACAAACGGCTCGTCCATCAGCATCTTATCCTTCCACCCTCTCGCCAGGATATTCTGAAGGCGATTCGCCACATCCCAGACATCCGCGTCATGCCCCTGTACATAATTCTTATCGTTCTCCACTGCCGTCGCAATAAAATTCTCCGCCGCATTCTCTATCGCATACTCCGCGTTCAGCTTCTGCTCGACAATGATTCCCGTAACCTTGTCAACCAGATCCTGATCTTCCAGTATCATCTGCTGCATCTCAAAAATCGCGGCGTTCGCCTCTCCTACTTCTTTGGCTGCCGTCTCATACAGCTCTTTTAGTTCCTGTAACGCCTTCTGACGCGCTTTTTGGAACCGCTGTACTTCCTTCTCCACGTCTTTTACATAGATTCGCCGAATCTCCTTGGAATCCCGCTTATAGAAGGATAACTTGCCCATGGCAATTCCTTCCGATACTTTTTTCCCCGTCAATGTGATCATACTCTTGTCCTCTGTTATCTCATTAATCATCCCATACCCTATACTTTACACTTCTGGGGGCATTTCGTCAAGTAAAATGATACCGCCGCCTCTATGGTTTTATAGTAAAAATATAAAAAATATTCCCAAATCTCTTGACGCTTTTATAAATATATGCTAGTCTATTAGACAGTTATCTATAGATTTATTTTATAGATGCGGAGTTTCTAAATTAACTTTAAGTTTGGAGGTATTGTCATGAAAGGTACAGTGAAATGGTTCAACAACCAAAAGGGTTACGGTTTCATTTCTGATGAAACCGGCAATGATGTGTTCGTCCACTATTCCGGGCTGAACATGGAAGGTTTCAAGTCTTTAGACGAGGGCCAGAGCGTCGAGTACGATGTAACAGAAGGATCTAAGGGTCCTCAGGCAGTCAATGTAACAAAGATCTAATTAATGTAATGCAAAGTAATTCTTATAATCGTAATGAATGTACCTTTTATATATTAAATAGTAATAGGATTTAGATATTTAAAAGCAATACATGAAATTGAGATTATGGAAAAGACCAGATAACCCTCAGTTATCTGGTCTTTTTCTTATCTTGAACTGGACATTCACTCCAACAGGATTGAGCACGACGCCCTCGCTTTCCGGCGGCAGAAGATTCCGGATCTTATCCGCCTCTACCACCATGGCGCTAAGCTGGTTCGGTCCGTTGAATTTCTGGAATTCCTGGGAATCCGTGAATAAGGGCTGGTATAGTTTCCCATCCTTTCCTTTTAACGCCGGGATTCCTTTGTCCTTACCCACGGCAAAGATATATTTTCCTCTTCCGAAATGTGCGAGCATCTCTTCATACAGTTCTGTCATCTCTTCCGTCATTTCCTTCCCCTGGTTCTTATGGAGTTCCTGCATAAAGTAGATTGCCGTCAGATGCAGCTCCGGATTCTCTACCCATACCTGCCCTTTGGGAAGCTGTTCGGGACGGCTGCGCCGAATCAGTTCATTAAGCTGTACAGCGATTCTCTTTGATGTCCCGTCATTGACCACGATGCAGTTCACGCCCATGGGATACAGGCTTGTGTAGAACGGCAGGAAGCTCTTCTTCTCCACCTTAACGACCTGTACTAAGTTTTTATCTTCTAACAGTTCCTTTGCCCGTCTCCTTGCGTCTTCTTCCCTGTAAAATAGTAATATCTGGTCGTCATAGGTCTCCGAATCACATTCCACGTAAGGCAGGCGTGTACATCCGGACAACAGAACATAGACTGCCTCAGAGACACGCATCATCTCCAAAGCAGTTTTCTTCATATCCTCACTCATTCTATTCTTTCCTTCAATAATTTCTTCGTCAGCTTCTTCGCTTTTTTCTTGCATTTACCGCAGCCCTTGCCCACCTTTGTCACCTTCTTGACTTCTTTGAAGGAATCGGCCCCGGCTTTCACGGCGTCTGCAATATCGCCCTTTGTCACGTTGCGGCAGGAGCAGACCACTTTCTTGCGGTTCATGATTAAAGCGCCAGAGACGGGGCAGAATATGTACGCGCACCCAGCTCATTGTCCAGCATATACAGGCTCTTGGGGTCATCTCCGAATAACTCGAACTTCTTTACCAAGTTGTCTGCATTGGTCTCTTCTTCGCCCTGTTCTTTCACGAACCAGTCTAAGAACTGCATCGTGCGGAAGTCCTTTACAGAATATGCGGCATCGTAGATTCCATGGATGAGGCTTGTTACGTACTGCTCATGTTTTAAGCCCTCTGCCAGTACGGATTTGGCGCTCTCTAAAGCAATCTGTGGTTTGTCGATTGCTTCTAATTCTACCTTTTCTCCGTTGTTCTGGAGATACTGGATAAAGAGCATTGCATGGTCGCGCTCTTCCTGTGCCTGAATCTTGTACCAGTTGCCGAAACCGTCAAGACCGTGGTCGAAATAGAAGTTGGAAAAATCCAGATATAGGTAGGCGGAATAGAATTCCTTGTTTACTTGTTGGTTTAATAGTTCTACGACTTTTTTATCTAGCATGATAGGTGTCCTCCTTTGTTTGGTAAATTCTTTTTTATTATACACTTCGCTTGTTTCATTTTCAAGGGGATTCCTGTAGTATTTGTGCCGTACAAGGGGGACGCCGAGCAGGGCGGCGGGTCCTGCCTTATAAGACTTTTCTGAGGAATATTTCTATGGGCTGGTCAAATGGGGTGTTGTGAAATACCAGGCTGCCGCAGTCTATGTAGCCTAGTTTCCGGTATAAATGCTGCGCTTCCTCGTCTGCCTGGGTTGAGAGCAAGGTCATCTTATAGCCTTGGTTTTTCATTTCATTTTCCCAGTGGATGATTGCTTGCTTTCCAAATCCTTTACCACGGTATTCTTCTCTAATATATATTAAATTCAGAAATGGGAGGTTATCCCACAAAATGCAGTGTGTGATGATTCCAATCCGTTGTTTATTCTCCCATATGACATAGCCGGACTTTGTGTATACCCTGTTGGCATAGCCTATATCGTCAACATGGTTATCGATACTCATTACAAATTGTTTGTCGCTGTCTGTTACGGCTTTTATTTCCACATTTTATCCTCCGCCAAATAATTTTAGAAAGCATAATACAATTAAGGGGAGATAGAAACAATATGCTATCTCCCCTTTTGCCAGAGTTATCGGGCCACGAGCAGCTCTATTCCTCTGGCTGTGTTTTAGAATCGCCAGAGGGGAGCTGCTCCTTACTGATATGTTTTTTAGTTTTACTGGTTTGCGCGGTATGCTTCGTCGGCGCTGTAGACGTCGAAGCCGCTGGCTTTCAGGATATCGATGACGCGGGCGGGGTCGTCGCTTTTGAGGACTGCTGCCGCGTCGGTTCCGTTGGCGAAAGCGTACATGTATTCCACGTTGACTTTCCCTTCGACGATCTGGTGCATCGCTTTACTTAGGGAACCTGTGGCGTGGGGGACGCGCAAAGCCACTACGTCGGTGAGCATGGCTGTGATTCCTGCCTCTTTAAGCGCTGTACGCCCTTTATTCGGGTCGGAAACCACCATACGTAACATTCCATAGTCGGAAGTGTCCGCAAGGCTTAAAGCCACGATATTTACGTCGTTTTGAGACAAGACTTTCAGCACGTCGTCAAGACGGCCTTCCCTGTTCTCCAAAAATACAGATAATTGCTGAATTGTGTTGCTTACACCCATGGTATTTCCCTCCTCTTACAACTCGCGGTTGTCGATGACACGTTTTGCTTTGCCTTCGCTGCGCTGGATGGTCTTTGGCTCGACAAGCTTTACTCTCACGGATACGCCGAGAGCCTGTTTTAATACGGCTCCGACTTTGTTCTTTAAGGCGTCCAGTTTCCGGATTTCGTCGGAGAAATATTTTTCGTCTACTTCTACCATGACGGTCAGGACGTCCAGATTGTTCTCCCGGTCTACGATGAGCATGTAGTGAGGCGCTACGCCGCCGCCCATAGAGAGGAGCGCCGTCTCCACCTGAGTCGGGAAAACGTTGACGCCGCGGATGACTTTCATATCGTCCGTACGTCCGGTGAATTTCTGGATTCTTGGCAATGTCCTTCCACATTCGCATGTGCTGTGCTCGATGCTGGTGAGGTCTTTCGTCCTGTAACGGATGAGGGGCATTCCTTCTTTTGCCAGAGTGGTGAATACGAGTTCTCCTGTCTCGCCGTCCCCACATGCAGACTGGTCTGCCGGGTTAAGTACTTCCGGATAGAAATAATCCTCGTATACATGCAATCCTTTGTGGTGGATGCAGTCCATGGCCACGCCTGGCCCCGTAATCTCACACAATCCGTAGATATCGAAGCTGTTGATATGGAAAATGCTCTCAATCTTCTTGCGCATCTCGTCTGTCCACGGCTCTGCACCGTTGATGCTTGCCTTGATCTGCAAGCGGTCTACCACCCCTGCCTCCTGTGCCGCTTCTGCAAGGTACAGCGCATAAGATGGGGTACAGGCAAATGCAGTGGCTCCGAAGTCTTCCATGCACATCAACTGACGTTTTGTGTTGCCGGAAGACATAGGGATTGCCATTGCGCCTAACGCCTGCGCGCCTAAATCAAGTCCCATTCCTCCGGTGAACAGACCGTAACCGTAGCAAACATGGATGCGGTCTGCCGCGCTTAATCCTGCCATCACCAAGCCTCTTGCCACACACTCGCCCCAAACGTCCACGTCTTTCTGTGTGTAAGACGCAAGGGTCAGTTTGCCGGTCGTCCCTGAAGTTCCCTGTACACGGGCAATCTTCTCCTTAGGGACTGCCAGCAGTCCAAAGGGGTAGTTGTCCCTCAAATCTTCCTTTGTGGTGAACGGAAGTTTGTGGATATCCTCAATTCCCTTGATGTCGCCGGGTTCTATGCCCAAGCTGTCCATTTTTTTGCGGTAGAATTCCACATGTTCGTAAACATTCTTTACCTGCCTGATGAGACGCTCGCTCTGAAGGGCATTCATCTCGTCCCTTCCCATACACTCGATTTTCGGATCTCTGATGGTTTCTTTCCAGTTTTCTATTGATACTCCTGCCATTTTCTCATACTCCTGTCCTGAATTTTATTTCTACTGTGGTTCGGAATCAAATTCCGGTCTGCCAACCTGTAAAAATACCCTTCGCCCCCTGTTGGCGCATGACGACCAAGCAACTACTCTGCCGCAAGATGATACCCCACGTCAAACGCCTGTTTATTGATGTCTATGGTCTTAGACGGCACGGTATTCTCGATTACCCGATACCATTCTTCTTTAGAGAAATCCATGTGCCAGGCGGCAATTCCCAGCACAATCAGGTTAAATACCCTTGGATTGCCCAGTTTCTTCGATTCCTCCGTCGCATTTACCGTATAGACCTTGTGTTCCTGTTTCAATGTCTCTATGATTCCTTCCGGATACTCTGCGGCTCCAATCACCACGGGTATGGGGTCGATTCTCCAGTCATTTACAATCAGCGCGCCGTCCTTTTTGAGGAAATGTGCATAACGGAGAGCTTCCAGCCTTTCAAATGCGATCAGCACGTCTGCCTGGCCTTCTTCCACGATTGGCTCCGCCACTTGCTCGCCATAGCGGACGAATGTCACCACGCTCCCGCCTCTCTGCGCCATTCCATGCACCTCGGAAAGCTTCACGTCATATCCTCCGGCAGTGGCAAGTCCGCCCAATATCCTGCTGGTCAGAAGGGTTCCCTGTCCTCCGACACCCACAATCATAATATTCTTCGCCGCCATTATCTGTCACCTGCCTTTACTAACTCAATCGCGCCAAACTTACACAAATCTTTGCAAAGCCCGCATCCCGTACACATGGTGTCGTCAATACGAACCGTCCCGTCCTCCCGCCTGGTCATAGCAGGGCAGCCCGGTTTCATGCACATGCCGCACTTCTTACATTTATCCTGATGGGCGATGTATAACGGTTTCTTTCCTTTGCTAAGCAGTACACAGGGAGTCTTCGTGATGACGACGGATACCTCGTCCTTTGCAATCTCCTCTTTGAGTACCTTTTCCAGGGTCTCAAGGTCAAATGCGTTCACTTCCGTCACATTCTTCACGCCGATTGCACGGCAGAGCGCCGGAATGTCGATAGCGTAGGCCGGGTCGCCCTGTAACGTCTTTCCGGTTGCCGCATGATCCTGATGCCCGGTCATTCCTGTGGTAGAATTGTCCAGAATCAGCACCGTGCCGGTGGCATGGTTGTATACCATGTTCATCAGGGAATTCACGCCGGTATGGAGAAATGTGGAATCTCCGATTGCAGCTACCCAGTTCTTTATGTAATCCTTTCCCTTCGCCTTCTCCATACCGTGAAGGCTTGAGATGCTGGCTCCCATACAGATGGTAGTATCCACCACGCTAAGGGGCGCGACGGCTCCCAGGGTATAGCAGCCGATATCGCCCGCCACATGAAGCCCCAGCTTCTTCACCACATAGTACACGCTCCTGTGGGGGCATCCCGGACAGAGAATGGGCGGCCTAACCGGCACCTTTGCCGGCGGCGCAATCTCTAGCTTCTCTCCAAGGACTGCTCTTCGGAGCATGTTTGCGCTGTACTCTCCCTGCACGGTAAAGATTTCTTTTCCTGTTGCCCCAATCCCCCAGGACTTCACCTGTTCTTCGATGACGGGATCCAGCTCTTCTATAATATACAGCTTTTCCACCTTCGCAGCAAAATCTTCAATCAATTTTCTCGGAAGAGGGTTCACCATCCCAAGCTTCAGCACAGAGGCATTGGGCAGGGCTTCCTTCACATACTGGTAGGGAATCCCGCTAGTAATCACGCCAATCGCCCTGTCATTCATCTCTACCCGGTTAATCGGAAGCGTATTGGCTGCTTCTGCCAGTTCCAGGTTCCGCTTCTCAATCTCGATGTGGCGCTGCTTTGCATTTGCCGGCATCATCACCGTTTTCTGGACATTCTTCTCGTAAGGCTTATCTGCCGCTTCTTTGCGCTCCCCAAGCTCTACCACTCCCTGAGAATGGGCAAGCCTAGTGGTAGTGCGGAAAACAAAGGGGCGGTCAAACTGTTCACTCAGCTCAAATGCCTTCTTCATGAACTCTTTTGCCTCGGAACTGTCCGAAGGCTCTAACACAGGAAGCTGCGCCGCACGGGCAACCATTCGGGTGTCCTGCTCATTCTGGGAACTGTAGAGTCCCGGGTCGTCTGCGACGACGATTACCAGTCCGCCGTTCACTCCCATGTAGGACACCGTATACGCCGGGTCTGCCGCCACGTTGAAGCCCACATGCTTCATACAGGACATGGCACGCACTCCTGCAACGGACGCACCGATTGCAACCTCTGTCGCCACCTTCTCGTTGGGCGACCATTCGCAGTACAGGTCATCTTTATACTGTACCAGATATTCACTAATCTCGGTACTTGGAGTGCCCGGATATGCGGCGGATACCTTTACCCCCGCCTCATAGGCGCCCCGGGCAATGGCTTCATTGCCGAGCATAATGACTTTCTTCTTCTCTGACATTCTATCTTCCATCCTTTCGTATCTTTTATAGTATACCACAATACTTTCACAGCTTAAAGCATTAATTTAATGTTACTTATAGTGGCGCTTACAACTAAATTCATCCACCTCCACACGGATGATCCCTACCGTCTGCCCAAGTTTCAGGTTCGTCTCCAATTCCGCAAACCATTCTCCCGTCTGATGCTTCATGATGAGTGCCAGAGCCTTTGATTTCTCTTCCAAGTCCGTGATGATCTCTGCCTTTCCGTCTCCGATAATGCTTGCATAACAGTAACTGTACTGGCAGGCCGTACTTCCTGCCACTAATTCATGCTCTCCGTCCATCTCGATTCCAACGGACGGATTCTCCCCGAGAAGCCTTAGCTTCTTCCCTTCTCTCGCTCCGTGGAAATATAGTACCAGTTTTCCCTCTTCGTATTCATATCCATAATTCATGGGTACGATATAAACCTTCCCCTCATCCATTATCCCAAGCCTGCATACCTTGCATGACTCAAGTATTTGATGGATTTCTTTACAATCCTTTACTTCACGGTCTGCCCTGCGCATAGTCTCCTCCTTCTGTCCCACTTTATCATTTTGCCGTTCATCCAAAGGCAATTTACAAAGATGGGGCTGTCCGGAAAACAATCGTTCGTTTCCCGACAACCCCATCTCTATAAGCCACTAACTGGCATCTCTGGCATATTAAATAGTTTAGCCCAAACCAGCCTATATTGCAAGATATTTTTTCTCAAACAGCTCTATTGTTTTTCCAGATTAACCGCAGCCGCCAGCTCTTTCAAGTTCAATACTTTTCCCCGAATCCCCATCGCCTGCGCAATCTGCGCCGAAAGCGGCGGCTTCACATGAGCTTCTTTTAAAACGTCTGGCTGGTAAAGGATATCCTTTTTATTCCCGTCGGCAATCACATTTTTATGGGCCATCACGATGATCCGGTCAAAATTCTCCGCCACATATTCCATATCATGGGAAATGGTTAGCACAGCCTTTCCTTTATCCTGAAGATAGTCCATAACCGTTTTAAGCTGCGCACATCCCCACAAATCCTGTCCCGCCGTCGGTTCATCCAGGATAACATAATCCGGACTTACGGCCACCACCACCGCAATAGTCAAAAACTTCCGGATAGGAAGAGGGATATCGAAGGGATGAGTCTCCAGGTAGGGCCGGATGCCCGTCACGTCGATTGCCTCCTCCCTGCGCCTTCTAATCTCCTCCTTTGGCAGTTTCCAGTAACGGAGCACATATTCAATCTCCCTGACCACGTCGTCATTGAAAATCTGGTCGTTTGGATTCTGGAAAACATACCCTACATGGGAAGCAATCTGCGCCGTCGTCTGCTCCTTCGTATCAATCCCGTCAACCGTAATCCTCCCTCTGGTCGGCTTGTAAATATTATTCATCAGCTTTACCGTGGTAGACTTTCCCGCTCCGTTCTGCCCAATAATCGCGACTCGTTCTCCTTTTTCAATGGTCATGGAAACATTTTCCACCGCCGTAACAGAGCTGTCCGGATAGGAAAACGTAATATTTTCTACTTTAATTGCCATTACTTCTCCCCTCCTTCATCCTCTCTTTTAGCATGGTAATCGTCTCCTCCATCGTAATCGGGATTTCCCCAAAAGCCTTTCCTGCCTTCTCAAGCTCCAGGGCCAGGCTGACCACCTGTGGAATCCGCACACCGTTATCGCGCAGGATGGCATCCGAAAGAACCTCCTTGGCCCCGCCCATCGCAATGATGCTTCCTCCTGCAATCGCAATAATCTCGTCGCAATATTCCGCTAACAAATCAACCTTATGCTCCGCAATAATGACCGTCTTCCCCTGCCTCTTCAACAGGTCAATAATTTCAAACACATCGTTGCTCGACTCCGGATCAAGCTGGCTGGTAGGTTCGTCTATCACGATGATATCCGAGTCAAGTGCCAGAATAGACGCAAACGCCACCCTCTGGCATTGACCGCCCGACAGCGCCAACGGATTCTTCTGCAAAAGCATATCCACATAGACCATTTTGGCAATCTCCACAATCCGTGCAATCATCTCCTCGGCTTCCATCCCAAGATTTTCAAGCCCCATACCAATCTCTTCAAATACCGTCTCCTTGATTCCGCTGACCTGGGCGAAGGGGTCCTGAAATACATATCCCACCTGCACGCTCAACTCCTCATCTTCCCATTCCAGAAGATTTTTCCCGTTGACCAATACCGAACCTTTTAAAATCCCGCCGTAAAAATTGGGACAAAGCCCCCGCATCAGGTTACAGAACGTCGTCTTTCCCCCTGCATTCGGTCCAATCACGCCATAGCATTTCCCAGTTTCTAATTTACAGTTCAAATGCCGCACCGCTGCCTTTTTTGTCAGCGGATAGGCATAGGATACATCCTGAAACTCAATACAAACACCCATAATCCAAACCCTCCATCTACAAATACATCCTGCCCGCGACACTCCCCGCAATACAAAAGACAACTGCAAGGCCTGCGATTATTTTCTCGGACATTTTCGCAGGCGCTACTTTGCGGAGCGCCGTATGTTTCCCTTTTGCGGAAAATGCCCTGGCATCCATCGCCAGCGTCCGATCCTCTACCCCTGTCATGGAGCTGATGATAACCGGGAACAGCACAGGAAGAATGGATTTGATTTTCACAATCAGATTTCCTTCTGTCTCAATCCCTCTCGCCCGCTGGCTCTCCCGCACACAGCCAAGCTTCTCCTTAATCGACGCGATTCCCGAAAATGTAGACAGCACCATAAATGTTGCGGAAGGAGACATACCAATCTGTTCCAGGCTGTAACATAAATCTCTCATTTCCGTCGTCAGGAAAAATGTCATGAATATCCCCAAAAAACCTTCAATCATAAAAATCAAATCCAGACAACTAATGACAGCCGACACCGGAACTGCCTTCCCAAACAGATAGAACGCCGCCGGCCCCGGGTCTCCCATATGTACATAGAGCCGCACGATTACGGTAAACAGGCATCCCACTACGAACATGACGCCCAGTGTAACAAAATAGGTCTTCCTCGCCGGCGTCTGGACGGCAATGATTCCTGCCAGAAGAAAAATTGCAAGCCCTACCTGCCATTTAAAGACAATCAACGACATAAACCCAAACGCAAGGCAGAATACCAGTTTTGCGACAGGATGAAAATCACACCACCAATTATTTTTCTTCTGATAACGCCTGAAACTCTCAATAAAATCCTGATCTGTCATAATACTACCCCCTTCCGCTAAAATTCTATCTCTGATTCGTCATACTGTTTGCTGGTCACATACTTCCCATAAGGCAATTTTATTAAAAATCGGTCTGGAAGCGACCGGATAATCAGGCAGACCAGAATCAGGCAGACCACCTTGTCGATACAGTCGAACAAAAGCTGCCCGATTGCCATTGCAAAATACTTGGGCACGCCCGCATTGAACAGCGGTATCCCCACGAAAACGCTCGCCATATTTCCCCAAAAATCACCGCCCATGGCAAGAAAAATAATGCTTCCGCTGAGCCATCCTCCGATAAACCCGTAAATCGGCGTACATAAAACCGCTTTCCAGAGACGTAAGAATATCTTCTTCTTTGAAAGATAACCGGAAACCACCCCGAACGCCACATTTAGCGGCAGCATAACAATCATGACCGGATTCTTGACGACATTGACCAGATTCGACAATATCCCTACCACAGCCCCCGGTCCCGGCCCACAGATGGCTCCCACCAGAATTGTCCCGATGGAATCCCCCAGAATTACCATCGTCGTAGAATACAGCACATTGTAAGCCAGCATATTGATTGCCACCGCCAATGGAATCAAGAGTTTTGTCATATTGTCCATTTTCTTTTTTTTCTTCTTGCCCATCGTCTCATTCCCCCTTTCCTTCATCAGTCGATTGTCTCATAGGACGCCAGCGTATTTTTCAGCAGTTCGATATAGGCCTCCTTGTGAAGCTCCATGGCGACCTTCGTATCCTTAGGATAGCCAAGGGGCGTGTACATGGTCAGCGGGACGACCCTTCCCCGGCAGACGTCGCTTCTCGTCTCTATGAAAATATTTCTTCGCTCAAATGTAATTGTTTCCGGCATGCCAAGCCCCATTGCAGCCAGCGCAGGGCCGTAGTAGATGGGTTCCCCAGGCTTGTGCGACATCCCGCTCATGGCAAACGCCGTGGTATACGGCCCGTTTGCTCCGTCTACAATTCTGCCAATCTCGGCATTAGAAAGAGCCGATTTAAGCTCCACGTGAAGGCCGTACATCTCCATCCGGATTCCGCTCTGGAATACTGCCCGCGCCGCCTCCGGGTCTGTTGCCATATTAGCCTCCGCCACGGCAGACACATCTCCAAAGTCGTAACTCCCTCCCACAAATGCGACCTTGCGTATCATCTGGCAGATTTCCGGATATTTGAAAATCGCAATCGCCAGATTCGTCATTGGGCCGAAGCAGAGAACCACCAACTCCTTACCAAACGCTTTTGCCGTCTCATAGATTCTGTCCCATGCCGGAAGTTCCTCATACTCCGCACTCTTTCCCGGAAGGGGCATCCCACATTTCCCGTCAGGCAGATACTTCGTCTGAGACGGCTTTCCCTTCGTCAGCACCGCCCTTTTGCTGCCCGCCGAAATCTTAAAGTCCAGCCCCGCCATGGCAGCAAATCCCGCTGCATTTGAAAATGCATGCTCCGGATTGTCATTTTTCCCGGAACATACCGTCACAGCCTTCACATCCAGTAACCGTTTCGCCAGAATCATCCCCCACAGGCTGTCCATCTGGCCGTCTGTGTCTATTAAAACCGGTATTCTACTCATCCTCCTTGTCTCCTTTCCCATAACTTGCACATGCATTGAGCAAAAGCTCCACGAACCGTTCCCTGTCAGAGGAAATCCCCACAAGGGCGTTGGCCTCCCGGCCCTCTGCCCCGCAGTAATCCCCAACCGTACTGCCCATAGTAAATTCACCGGTCAAATCAATCCGGACATTCATCTCTTTCATGGTAAACAGCGACGGATCAATCAGGTAGGCAACCGTACAGGCATCATGGACAGGTACGCCGCACCATCCCACCATCTCGAACCCTCGCCCGAAGAAGTCTGCCAGATCCGCTACCAGCGTCCCCACACGGCCGGCTGCCCGGAACTTCTCTTTTTCATCGAATCCAATGGTTGTGTAATTCGTAACGTCCAGCCCCATCATCACAATCGGGACTCCCGAAGTAAACACGATGTCTGCCGCATAGGGGTCCACCATGATATTGAACTCCGACGCCCCTCTCCCGCTGCACCCGCTGACAATAGAGCCGCCCATCAGGACAATCTGGCCTATCTTTGGAATCAGATGGGGATAACACAGAATCAGCGTGGCAATATTGGTCAACGGTCCCGTAGGGACCAATGTTACCGGTTCATCGGCGCTTTCAATCTTCTTCGCCATAAAAACAACTGCGCTTTCTTCCTGCAAAGGCGCCACAGGCTCCGGAAGCTTAGGGCCGTCCAGCCCGCTTTCCCCATGGGCGATTCCCGCCGTATAGACCGGCGTAAGGAGCGGCGCATTGCGCCCCTTGGCAATCGGGATGTCCCTGCGCCCTAAGAATTCACAGATTCCTTGGGCATTTTTCGTGGTCTTCTCAATGGTCTGGTTCCCACAGGCAGTCGTAATGCCGAGCACGTTAAGCTTCTCAGATGACAGGGCTAAGATAATGGCAATGGCGTCGTCATGCCCTGGGTCGCAGTCCATCAGTATCGGTATTCGTTTCATGTTTCTCTCCCTCCCTAATATAATTTTCTTCTGAAAAACCTTTGAAATAATATCTCCATCTGCCGCTGCTATGTATACCATAGTCAATTGCTTCTACAGGGCAGTAATTCAGGCATGCCATACACAGATAGCAATCCTCTTTGACCCAGATTGGCTTCCCATCCTCCATCCGGATTGCCTCTGCCGGACATTTCCGCTGGCACAGCCCGCAGCCGATACAAGCGTCCGAAACGTGGTAGGGTTTCGTCTTCCTCCATTCGGCGTTGAATACCGGGGCTTTCAGATAAGTATTATCCCGTGCGTCTTCTCCCCGCTTTACGTCAAAGACCTCCTCCTTGCACTTAATGCGCCTGACCACATCCGCAACCCGCTCCTTGGCCTTACAAAGTTTTTCCATAGCGCTTTCCTTCGTGTCAATGATATGGTCTGTCACCGGATAATTATCCGGCATCACAATCCCGAACCCGCCCTTTAACGGCACAATCTCCGAAAACTGCTCAAGCGCCATACCCGCCACATTGCTGAACGTCCCCACAGCAAATGTGTACGCATCCGTCCGCCCAATCCCCTGTGCAAACTGCTGCATGACTTCCGGCGCGGCCCATGCATAAATCGGGAATATAAATCCCAGATATTCCTCACTGGATAAATCATAATCTTCCGCCCGTTTCCCGATGATATCCACGGCCTGGTCTCCAAGCTCTCTGGCTGCTATCTTTGCCACAGCCGCAGAATTTCCTGTTCCTGAAAAATAGAAAATCATCACATTCCTCCTTTTGCAATTACTTTAGTATCTAAAGTAATTGGTTAAAAATTATTGCATAAATCCAAATTGTACATTAAAATAGAGTTAGGATTCATGCAGACTGGTGAATAGTTATTTTAGATTCTAAAGTAATTATATCACTTTTGTATGGTTTGTCAAACACTATTTTTAATATTTCAGCGAATTACACAAAAAGGAGTTGACCATGAAGGATATAGACCTGACGAAAGAATTAATCACAGCCACACGTAACGCAACTCTTGCTTACCACAATTACATGTATACGGACCGCGAATATGTAAAAGGTCAGAAATTATACCTGCGGGAAATGCATTTTCTTCTATATATCGGTCCGGACAACTCTCTTACCATGAGCGAGATTGCCAGGAAAATGAACATCACCCAGGGAGCCGCCACCCAGATTGCGGGACGGCTGATGAAAAAGGGATTCATCCGGAAAGATAAAGACCCTCAGGACAAACGGTATTCTGTTATTTCTCTGACCGACGACGGTAACAGGGTCTATGGGGAATATCTGGAATATGACAGGCTGCGCAGTAAGGAAATCACTGCCTATCTGGACGAAAATTTCAGCGAGGAGGACATTCGCACCATACTCAGGTATGAAAACCTGATTCAGGATATGTGCAGGAAACTGAGCTAAATCTTACGGGCCTATATTGGCTCTTGAGAATATAAAAAACAGTAGGAGGTTAAATCTATGCATAACTTTGAATATTATGCCCCGACTAAAGTCGTATTTGGCAGAAACACGGAATCAGAAACCGGGAAGCTTATCAAAGAATTGAACTGCCAGAAGGTACTCGTCCATTATGGAGGCGGAAGCGTTGTGCGCTCCGGGCTTTTAGACCGTGTCTATGGGGCGCTGGACGCAGAGGGAATCCCCTATGTTTCACTGGGCGGCGTCGTTCCTAACCCGCGTCTTTCTAAGGTGCGGGAAGGTATATCCCTTGCCCGTCAGGAGGGCGTGGACTTCATCCTTGCAGTTGGCGGCGGAAGCGTCATTGATTCTGCAAAGGCAATCGGGTATGGAATGGCCAACGAAGGGGACGTCTGGGACTTCTACGCCAGAAAACGGACGGCGTCCGCCTGCCTTCCCATTGGCGCCGTGCTTACCATCGCCGCTGCCGGAAGCGAGATGAGCAATTCTTCTGTCATTACCAATGAAGCGGGCTGGATAAAACGTGGGTACAGCAGTAATTACTGCCGCTGCCGTTTTGCCGTCCTCAATCCGGAACTTACCTGCACTTTGCCGGATTACCAGACCCAGAGCGGATGTGTGGATATCATGATGCATACTTTAGAGAGATACTTAAACCATGGGACGAATATGGAGATGACCGACGGAATCAGCGAGGCTTTGCTGCGGACGGTAATAAAAAGTGCAAGAACCTTGAGGGACGATCCTGAGAACTACGAGGCCCGCGCCGAAGTCATGTGGGCTTCTAGCCTTTCCCATAACGGGCTGACCGGGTGCGGGACTGACGGAGGCGACTTTGCTTCTCACCAGTTGGAGCATGAGCTGAGCGGCATGTTCGACGTTATCCACGGGGCAGGTCTTGCCGCTATCTGGGGAAGCTGGGCGCGGTATGTTTACAGGGCGCGCCCAGACAGGTTTGCAAGCCTTGCCGTAAAGGTTTTGATGATTCCTGAAAAAAGTTCTGCCGAAGAGACTGCCCTTGCAGGGATTGAAGCTATGGAGGATTTTTACCGGAGCATCGGGATGCCGACTTCTCTGCGGGAACTGGGCATTGAGCCTACGAAGGAGCAAATTTTGGAACTGGCGGAGAAATGCAGTTTTGGGAATACGCGTACGATTGGAATCGTGAAGAAACTGGGGCGGGAGGATATGGCAGAGATCTATCGGATGGCTATAGGGTAAATTGACCGCAATAGAGAGGAATCTATATCGTGTAAACAAAATGGCAGCGGAACCATCAAGATTCAAAGTCGTTGCTGTCCTGAATCTTGATAGTTCTACTGCCGCTGTCCTTCTCTATGTACCACATATTAAAACTTCATGATGATCTGTCCATCTGACTCCTCAGAAGCATCTTCATTATCTATACCAGTAATAATATCTATTTTGGAATCTGGAATTTCTAACCCCCAATTATCCCAGCCATTAAAATTATTTCTGGCAAACAATTCTATTTTATCTTGTTCCGGGAACATTTTCGTAATGCCATCTATTACTTCCAGAGGTTTTTCACTATGTTTTCCACGCGGTACAGCAACCATCTGCTTTATATTTCCTGCACCACGTGGTTGTGGGAATCTTCCTTTTTTGAATGCCAATACAAATTCTGTCTGGGATAACGTATATCTGCCAGGATTATGAACCATCTTATCCCATACAAACGCCATAGTTTTATGTTCAAATCCCCATGCTTTTCCTAATTCAATTGCATTCGCCATTTGTGGTCCGGTCGTCCACATAAAAAGTGTACAATCATCGGCAGCAATTGTATTCACATCCAGCTCTTTCAACTGCTTTAATTTAATAGTCGGATACTTAAATGTCGCAGAACTAATAAATATTTTTTTCTCAAATCCTACATTTTCATCCTTAATGGTAGTTATCATATTTCATCTTACCTCCATAATCCCACGGCGGCTCTGCATATATCACCTGGTACTTCTTTTTAGGTAATTGGGGATAAACATCTTCTAATGGATTAACTTTTGTTCTTTTTTTGCCTGTTTACTATACAGTGAATAAGCTGTAACTTCCTGCTTCTTTTCTTTAACTATTGCTTATAGTCCGTTGTCTTAAAAACAACTTTTCTATAAAATTGACCTATCAAAAAGGAGAAACCACATAATGGTAAAAGAAAAATCAGGTCAGCGTATCAAGGAATTAAGGAACTCTAAAGGCATAAGCCAAGAGAAATTTGCTCTCTCTATTGAGATGGACAGAATATCACTTGAAGAATTATTTAAAAATATCTAGGGGATTATAAATGGGCAAAAAAGCGCTAAACGGACGTAAAAATTGGCAAACTGAGTCAGGTCCCGGAGGTACGTCAAGACGGCTGGGTTGAAGGGAAAGATCCAAGCGCAGGCCGTGGGAATGCCCATGAACGTATGTGCAAATTATTTACGCCCGGCCTACTTAAAGCATACCGTAAAATTAGTGGAATCACTTCCCCAGATATATTACCTTTTTGAGTCGTCGAAGGTGATATAACAAGAGCTCCAAAACGCAACCATGAACTTGCATTTTAGTTTGACACTTCCGACATAGGAATAGTAGATGTCGATTTGCTGTACGCAGATGGCCAGGCCTTGCATAGATAGCGCCTGTTGTCAATCCAATAAGCGGGGCAATTTCCTTTGTGGAATAACCCTGCATCTTCAGCGGGATGCTTTGCAGGGTACACCTGTCCACCATAAGCAATGCCCGATACAGAGTTTCGTCCTCAATCTCGTCCAGTAAATCGGTAACCGTCTTTACCTCTGTATTCTGTTCCCTGTCTGCTATCCCCTCAAGGTATTCGCCGAAGTCGCTTGTCTAATGGTAAAACCTCCTGTTGGAATTGAAGTCTGCCCTGTCGTCTATACACATTTTTTCAATGGTATTTTCATCAACTCCATGCTCCTGCAATATTTTTCTCGGCTTCTTTCCAGATAAGCCATTTCCTGTTCTCCCGTCCGTTGTTGTGTGCGATTCTTTTTCCTCCAATCTGAATTTTTGAAATGTAATAATCCAGATCGGAAAGGCGGCGAACGGCAGCCAACAGCAGAAACAGCCCTGCGGCATATTCCGATAAGAAGATCCATATTCTGTTAAATGGAGATTCTACTTCTGGTTTCATAGTGAGAAGCAGCGTTGCATAGGCAGGGATTTTTTTAACTGGCTACCTGCCATTCCCCGATATATTATGTATGTAAAATTTTTGCCTTAACTTTCCGTGTTTATGTTTATTTGCAGACGTTTTAGTAATCTATACCTTTAAAGATATATAACCTGCGAAATGATTACTCGTTATTTTTCATTCCTAATCAATCCATGATAAAACAGCATAGCACAAACTGCTGATATTGTACCTGTCGCTGTCTGGTCTAAGTGAATGTCATGCATATTACAAAACACATTGATTACCATTAAAGCAGCCAATACCACCGCTGCTACAGCAGCTCCTTTTAATAAATGCTTCATATCTTCCTGTTTCCTTTCCAAAATAAATTTATGTACTGCAGAATAGTATACCAGAGAAAACAGCAATTCTTTCAAAACAGTCATGAAATGCCCCAATTCATGAATAAATGCCTTTTACTTTTTACAGAACACGCACTTATTCGTCATTTTTGCAGGGAGTAGTTGATATAAAGAATGGTATAAAGTATAATTAGGGAAGTAACTATCGAAAGAAGGAATATATTGAAATGCTGCTATCTTTTTTTCGGCTTTCCCTTGCTATCCGCAATGTATGGCCTCAGCATATGAACTTCAAAGCGTTTAGCGTACTTTATATACTGCTGTTGGCTGCTGGAATGCCTGTAACGCTCCTCGCCTGTGTTCCATATGGTTTGTTCGGTATTCTGGTGGCGGTATGTATTTATGGGTTGATTGCTTGCCGTGACACTGCGCCACAGAATGTTTTTATGGGTATGATTGGATGTATGCTTGCCGTTGTGACAGAGAATTTGCTGGCAAATTTTCTTTATATACTGATTCCCTCACCTTTATCAAATCAGTGGTATTTTTTTTGCGGCATCGATTTGATTTATACTTTGCTGTTTTATTGGATTACGCTGCTTTGCGGCAAGCTGCTGAAAAAAATATTCCTGTCTGGCAAAGGCATTTTGCGCCTTCCGCAGACATGGTATGTGATAGATGCTGCATTACTGCTCCTTATAACCATCTATCTGTTTGATAATTTGATTCCAGGACAAAACGGCTCTGTTGGCAGAATGATATATAATAATGCTTTACACATTTCGGGGTATCTGCTTGTGATGTGTTGTTTACTTCTGGCTATGCGCCGCTCTTATCTGGAACAGATACAGACCGAATCAAAGCAGAAAGCCATGCAGGACTTACAGGACTACACACGGAATTTAGAAGCTATGTATAACAGCTTGCGTTCCTTTAAGCATGATTATGTTAATATTCTGCTCTCTCTGTCTGGTTATATAGAAGATGGTGATATGGATAGGTTAAAGGATTTTTTTGAAAGCAAAATCTTCCCAACAAAGAATTTGATTACAGGGGGAGATTATAAGCTGAACCAGCTTAGCAACATCGGCGTGTTGGAAATCAAAAGCCTGCTCTCCGCAAAAATGATTTACGCCCATGAATCGGGGATTGACATCACCATTGATATTCCCGACAAAGTGGAAAGTTTTCTGATAGACACGGTAGACCTTGCCAGAATACTGGGAATCTTTTTAGACAATGCGATGGAAGCCACATTGGAGACAGAACAGCCGCAAATAGGCTTAAATATCCTTCGGAATAAGGCCGGTGTGTCAATCATCATTAGCAATCGCTTTCAGGATAATGGCGTGGCGCTGCACAGGCTGAAGCAAAAAGGCTTCAGCACTAAAATAGGGCATCCGGGAATCGGGCTTTCCAATGCGCAAAAAATCATCCATTCATATGATAATGTAATACTGGAAACAACCATGCACTCCGATTGTTTCGTACAGCATATGGAACTTGAAGGCAGAGAGGAGTAACAGAAATATGCTGAACATCTTTGTGTGCGAGGATAATGAAGTACAGCGGCGAACCATTGTACAGATCATTCAAAATACCGTGTTGATAGAGGAACTGGATATGCAGCTTGTTTTAGACGCAGGAGATCCTTATATACTGCTGGAAAGGGTCAAGACCAGCCAGAACACTGGTATTTATTTTCTTGATATCGACCTGGGCAGCAATATGAACGGACTGAAACTGGCCCAGCAAATCAGATTGTATGACCCCCGGGGGTTCATCATATTCGTAACTGCCCATTGTGAACTAAGCTATATGACCTTTCAGTATCGGGTAGAGGCCATGGACTTTGTATTAAAAGACAATCCTGCCGAAGCGAAAGTGAAAATCAGGGAATGTCTGTTAAATGCGATGGAACGCTATACACTCCAGACCAACAGAACGCACAAAGTCTATACCATAGAAATCAACGGACGAAAAATCAGCGTAGACTACGATGATATTCTCTTTTTTGAAACATCCGGTAATATCCATAAACTGATCCTCCATGGGAAAGACCGCCAAATAGAATTTTCCGGTACCATGAAGGAACTGGCAGACACATTAGGCAGTGACTTTGTGCGCTGCCATCGTTCCTTTCTGGTAAATAAGAAAAACATAAAAGAAGTAGACGCCAAAAACCGAATCCTCTATTTTGCCAACGGAGAAACATGCCTGATTTCCACACGCATGATGAAAGAACTCTAAAAAGGAAAACGGTTGTCAGTCTATCTTCAAAATCAGTTCCAGTACTCTCCGGGCGCAGACTTCCATCTCACTGCGGTTAAGGACTCCCGCTTCCATGGCCTCCAGAAGCCTTTCCGGGAAGCCGCTGGCCATCTTCATATCATTGCCCGCTATTACTTCTTTGTAGTGTTCTCCCTTCGTCCACCAATCCGTGGTCACCATGCCCTCAAAGCCCCACTCATCCCGCAGAATGTTCTCCAACAGTTCCTGGTTCTCGGAAGCCCTGCGGCCGTTGATGATATTGTAGGAGGACATAATACTCCAGGGCTTTTCCTCTTTAACAATGAGTTCAAATGCTTTCAGATAAATCTCCCGAATAGCCCGTTCCGACGCCCGAGAATCGCTGTCCCTGCGGTTGGTCTCCTTGTTGTTCAGAGCAAAATGCTTCACCGTAGCCGCCACATGGTTGGCCTGGATGCCCCGTACCATACCCCCCGCCATCCTGGCCGTCAGCAGGGGATCCTCCGAATAATATTCAAAGTTCCTGCCGCACAGGGGACTTCTGTGGATATTCACCGCCGGCGTCAGCCATGCACCGATATTGTTCTCCTTTACTTCCGCACCGCCAGCCTCTCCCACCCGCTGCGCCAGCTCCGGGTTCCAGGTACATGCCAGCAGCGTAGCGCAGGGCCAGGCGGTGGTGCATACGCCGCACTGGGGTGCAATCCGCAGACCGGCAGGCCCGTCCGCCGTCATGATATTGGGAATGCCGTACTCCGGCAGATTGCCGTAACCGAAGGTATTGGCCACCCCTGTGTTAGGCTGTCCCCCCAGCAGCCGGGCCAGATCCCCGTCGGATAATTGGGCCAGAAATTCCTCCATGGAGACAATTCCCTCCGCCAGTTCTGTCAGGGTATATACTTTCTTCTGCTGCCCCCATAACTTATAGCGGTCCCGGAATGGAGTCACCGGAGCCACGCCGTCGGCTTCTTCTTCCGTCTGACGCTTCAGAACATTGGCGTCCGTATCCACGGGTTCGCCCGCCGGGAGCGCCTCATAGCTGCCATCCGACAACATCCTCTTTTCCAGCTGAACCGGCGCCATTTGGGTCTGGCACTGCTCCGTGACCACATCCTCCTTCAGATCCAGGCAGAAGTCCGTCTGAACGGTGTCTCTGACGGAAGTTCCCACATAAAAATGATAGCAGCCCCTTTCCAGTACATAGGCAGCCCGGGCCACTTTGCCCAGATCATCGTAGGAGGCCATGTCGCTCACCGGAAAAGACAGCGTCACTCGCTGGGTCTCTCCCGGCTGCAGCAGCCTGGTCTTGCAGAAAGCCGCCAACTCCCTGGCCGGCTTTCCCAACCTGCCCTGGGGAGCGCTGTAATAGACCTGCACCACTTCCCGGCCCGCCGGGCCGCCCACATTGCACACCTCCAGGTTGATCCAAATATCTTCCCCCCTCTTTTCCGCTACGGGTGGGGACAGAGCAAAGGAAGTGTAGGACAGCCCGAAGCCGAAGGGATAATTTACTTTTTCCGCCGCCCCCGGTATGGTCTCAAAATAACGATATCCCACATAGATATCGTCGGTGTAGTCCACATACCCCTCCGACTCATGGAAATTGTATGTGGAGGGATAGTCCTCCAGCCGCCGGGCAAAGGTGTCGGACAGCTTGCCGCTGGGATTGCCCCTGCCGGTCAGCAGTTCCGCCGCCGCAAGACCTCCCTCCATGCCTCCCTGCCAGGCCATGAGCACCGACTGGATCCTGTCATCCCGGGCAAACCAGTCCGTATCCACCATCCCGCCCACGTTCATCACTATGACCACTTTTTCAAAAGCCGCTTTCACCGTGTCAATCAGGCTCTTCTCGGCCCGGGACAGGTAGAAGTCCCCCTCCTCAAAGAGATCAGCAGACTGATTGGTCATATTTTCGTCACTGCCTGTCAGATGCTGCTCCTTCGCCTCTTTGACGCTCCTGTCCCAGCCCTCTCCCGAAAAACGGCACAGAGAGATAACCGCCGTGTCCGTAAAAGCCCTGGCTCTCTTCAGCAGTTCCCCGGGAACCTGGGGCTCTGCCGTCATCCCCGGCACTCTCCCCTTTGCATATTGCTCTTTCACATTGTCTCTGTAAAAGCAGGCCAGTTCTTCAAAAATGCTGACTGCATCCCCCAATTCCCGGAAGCCTTCGTAGAGATTGCGGGTGTAGGACACAGTCACATCGCCGCTCCCTCCGCCCCCTTTCACATAATCAAAGGTGGCTTTGCCGAACAGAGCAATCTTTGTCCCCTTTCCCAGAGGCAACACAGGGCCTTCATTTTTGAGAAGCACCATGCCCTCTTTGGCGGCATCTTTCGAAAGTTCAGTATGTTCCCGGCAGGCCGTAACCCTGCGGCCCTCTTTTCCCAGCGGCAGCACCGGCTGGTATTTTGCTCTCGCCCATCTCTCCATGTCCCAATCCCTTTCCTTATATAGAATTTGTTCCGATAATTGCGAAATCCCCTTTCCGGTTTGCCCCTTTCACAATTCTCCGGATCATGCCTCAGATATAGATATTATAACGAATTCCGGACACAAGTTCAACAGCAATCGAAAGACAACCATCCCCGGAACATTGCCGAAACAGCCCCCGCTCCCTGTTGCCTTTCCCCCTGGACAAACGGAGGGCATTATTCTGAGAGTGCGGCCGCTGCTGCATCCTGTGTGGCGTCATAAATGTTGGCGTTTGAAATTACTTTTTAATAAAAAGAATTATTTCGCCGCTGACAAAATTTTCATTATTTCATCTACTACTGAAGTCATAGAAACATTAATAGATAAACTCTTATCTCTCGAAACAATTTCAATAATATTTTGCTTTATGTTTCGGGGACTGACAATGGCTCTGAATGGTACACCGATAAGGTCGGCATCCGAAAACATGACTCCGGCACTGACCTTGCGGTCATCATAAATGACTTCCACACCTTTGTCTTGCAGCTTTTCATACAACTTGTCGGCATAAGTCTGAACCTCGGCATCATCGGCACGAACAGCACAGAGGTGTACCTGCCACGGTGCGACCGCCAAAGGCCATATGGGACCGTAGTCATCATGGTGGGCCTCGCAGATGGAAGCGGCAAGTCTGCCGACACCGATACCATAACATCCCATAACCGGATATTGTGCTTCTCCATTGGCGTCGATATAGGTCATACTCATGGATTTGGTATACTTGGTTCCGAGCTGAAAAATATTGCCCACCTCAATGCCACGGGATACTGTAACCGCAGGTTTACCACAATGCGGACAGATACCGCCTTCCTGTATTTTAGCAAAATCATGGTATTCTGCATTTTCTATATCACGTTTCATATCCAGTCCGGTATAGTGATATTCGTAAACATTTGCACCACAGGAAAGATTGTTCACTCCATTAAGGGAACGGTCATACAGAACAGTGAAATCGCCGCTTAGATTAACAGGCCCGATATAACCGGCGTTAAGTCCGCTTTCTTCGGTAATAATTGCCGGATGGATGTCATACCCCAAATAATTTGTGAGTTTGGTCTCATTCACCTCAAGATCGCCACGGATAAACAGTACAATATAATGGTCATCCGAATTACGCTGATAAACAACCGCCTTGCAAGAAGTCTTTTCATCACAATTCAGGAACTCACAAACATCCTCAATGGTATGAATGTTAGGAGTGTGTACCAAAACAAGTTCCTGGGAAACATCACTTCTTTCGTTATGGATAATACACTCTGCCGCCTCCATATTCGCACGATAATCACATTCTGTACAGATAGCGACAGAATCTTCCCCAATAGGAGTGAGCAGCATGAATTCATGGGAAATATTGCCGCCCATCATACCGGAATCGGAAGCCACCGAAATGACCTCCGGCAATCCTACTCTTGCATAGATGCGCTCATAAGCTTTATGGCACTTGTCGTAATAATCTTCTAAATCTGTCTGACCGGTATGGAAAGAGTAGGCATCTTTCATTGTAAATTCACGAACGCGGATCAGTCCCGCCCTCGGTCTTGCTTCATCGCGGAACTTAGTCTGTATCTGATATATCATAAAAGGATATTTCATGTAGCTCTGTCCGTAATCCCGCACAAGATGAACGGCGGCTTCTTCATGTGTCATACCAAGCACAAGAGGACTTCCGCTGCGGTCATGGAAGCGGGCCATTTCTTTACCAATGCTCTCATATCTGCCGGATTCCTGCCAGATAGAAGCCGGCATAACGACAGGAAACTGGACTTCCTGCCCATCAATAGAGTCCATTTCTTCACGGATGATCTGTTCTATCTTCCGTGTGATTCTTTTCAGCGGCATATAGGATGAAAAAATACCGTTTGCCACATACTTCATATAGCCGCCGCGCACCATCAGAGCATGGCTGTCAATGCTGCAGTCTGATGGTCTTTCCCGAAAACGATCTCCAACAAGTTTTTCCATTTTCATAAAGGATACCTCCGTATTTTGTTTTTGAACACAAAAAAGCCCTAAGCCGACATTACATCAGCTTAGGGCGAACTATAAACAAGTCCGTGGTACCACCTAAATTCGGAACAATCCGCACTCTCTGGCACAAGAGAAAATCTGATGCCATATCTCTGTAACGGGAGAACCCGGCAAGGCTTACTGTTATTTCAGCTTACAGCTCAAAGATGGGTTGGGCATCTTTTCAATAAAGGCTCGCACCGACCGCCTTCTCTCTGAAAATCCATGATGCTTACTATTTCTTATCATAGCTTTTGTGTTCAATTTTATAATTTATATCACATAAAATAATGACTGTCAAGAGTTCATCTCTCAATTATAAAACCAAATATTTCAGACAAAGAAGAACTTTTTATACCCGAGTGGTTTATCTATTGCTAAAGCATTTAGAGCACATTAAGAGCATGGCGTTGTTTTCATTCCTTCTTCCGCTTTTCCGCAGTCTATCCGCAAAAAGCAGCCAGCATAAGTATATATGTCAATACTGTTAGCATCGGTGTTGTATGTTGTATTTCAATTAGTTTACCATACCTGTTCATTTTGTGTTATAATATTTTATATAATTTTGTTTCCCTTATCCAGGTTCATAATGCTATTGAATATTTCCCATAAATGTTGTGTTTTACATTGTCAGGAGGTTTATTGTATGTTTAAAGAAATATCATTCCCTGAACATGAATATGAGTCAATCCAAAATTATTTAAACAAGTTAGGGTATTGTTATACCACGAGGGTATATAAAGAAATGGGGAAATATAAAGTTGGGGAATTATATACTGCCCCATGGGGGGATGTGTTGAAAATAGACGAAGTTAAAACATACTGGAAAGTATCAGATCGCCCTTTCTATGATGAAATGAATGATGACGAAAAGATAGAAATCCGTAAATATTCCGAGGATATAGGGTTGCCATATGAATTTATAAAATTTTCCAGAAGTACAGTATGATTATGTTAAAACGACAACAAATTCCGGTTCTCTAAGCTGTTAAGTGCGTGCAAAATCGGCAATCATATGCAGGAATATACATAATACTTCAAATTTAATGCAGTAGGAACACTTTTCCGAAAAGGGAGAAAAATATTGAGGGAAAATCTATGGAATACAAATATTGTGAGAACGGAAATTTTGAGGATTTAGCCAGCGGCAGAGTCATATATGGGACGCCAGGCGTTCCCAACTTCCCAGTGAGACTGGGAAACGAGATCTACCGGCGATGCGTTGAATACCTTTCGGGAAAAAAAACCTTCACGGTATATGATCCCTGCTGCGGAGGAGGATATCTGCTGACTGTGCTGGGCTTTGGCAATTCCAACATCACAAGGCTCCTGGCCAGCGATATCAGCGAAGATATGGTCTCTCTCACCGTCAGGAACCTGGCCCTGCTGACCCGGCAGGGATTAGACGCGCGGGAACGGGAACTGAAAGAATACTTTGGGCAATACCAGAAGCCCTCCCACAGGGAAGCCCTTGACAGCCTGGCCCGGCTTCGTAACAGCCTTTGCCACGATGTGGAGTCCCTGGCCTTTACGGCAGACTGCACCGGGATAATTCCTCTAGCGGAGACGCCGGACATTATCATTACTGATGTTCCTTACGGCAATCTGGCCATGTGGGAGAGCAGCGAAAAGGATTCCCTCAGGGAAATGTACCTGCAGCTCTCAAAGATCGCCCACCCTCATACCATTCTTGCCGTCATAATGGACAAAGGGCAAAAATACCGGGGGGATGCCTGGGTTCGTCTGGAAAGACAGATGATCGGCAAGCGGAAATTCGAAATCTACCGTCTGAGATAGCTGGGACTCTGTTATATATGAAAGCATTTCTGAATGGTTTTCTGCTTTCCCAACACCAGAATGGATTTTTCCCGATAGAGCACAGTGTTGGGAACAATGTCCATATTCAGCTTGCCCCCTTCCCGGACGCCCAATATATTGATGCCGTATTTCTTGCGGATATCCAGTTCCAGGATGGTTTTGCCGTGCCAGTGGTCGGGAATGGTGAGTTCATAGATGGAACACTCACCGTCCAGTTGAATATAATCCAGGATGTGATCTGAGGTACAGCGGATCGCCGTCCAGGCCGCGAGCTGCTTTTCCGGGTAAACCACCTCATCCGCACCGTTGCGCAGCAGGAATTTTTCCTGCACCCCCCGGGAAGCCCTGGCGATCACCTTCTTGGCCCCCAGTTCGCTGAGCAGAGAAACCGTCTCCAGAGAACTCTGAAAATCATCCCCAATGGTCACGATGCACACATCATAATTGCGGATTCCCAGGCTGGAGAGAAATTCCTGGCTGGTGCTGTCGCCGATCTGGGCATTGGTCACAAAGGACAGCACGCCGTTGACCCTCTCCTCGTCATGGTCCACCGCCATGACCTGATAATCCATATCGTTGAGTTTCATGGCAATATGCTTGCCAAATCTTCCAAGCCCAATCAACAATACTGATCTCATATTTCCTCCATTTGAGTACCGCATCTCTCCTGCAGCACACATGACTCTTGATTCATATATGGCCGCTCATGCGTCCCTATATGAATCAGTGCGCTTCCGGAGATATGCTGTTTTTGAGTTCCGCATCTCCCCTTCAGCACACATATCATACCACATTCAGTTTTTCCTGGGGAAGTCTTTCCGTGGCTGCCTGTCTCCGACCAGGGAGCGCGGCAAAGATCAGGGTCAAGCCTCCCACCCGTCCGATAAACATCAACAGGATCAGGACTGCCCGGGACGCCAGCCCCAGCCCAGGCGTGATGCCCAGGGTCAGGCCCACGGTGGCCACGGCGGACGCCGATTCAAACAGACATTCCGAAAGGGGCAGCCCTTCCAGGTGGCTGATCAGAAAACCGCCCCCCAGAAACAGGATCAGATACATGCTCAGTACAGCCATGGCGCTCTGCACCGTCACATCGTCAATCCTGCGTCCAAAGAAATGTACATGCTCCCTGCGGCGGAATACAGAGACGGCTGAAGAGAGCATCACCGCCAGCGTAGTGGTTTTTAAACCGCCTGCGGTGGAGCCTGGAGAGCCCCCCACCAGCATCAGCAGCACAAGAATCCCGATGGCATTCCCGCCAAGCCGGCCAAAATCCACCGTATTAAAGCCTGCCGTCCTTGGGGTCACTGCCTGAAACATGGCGCACAGGACGCGCTGTCCCAGGGGCATATCCCGAAATTCATACAGGAAAAAATACAGAGCCGGAATCAGAATCAGAGCTCCCGTAGTGACCAGAATTACCTTGGTCTGCATTCTGTACTTTCGAATCCGAAACTTTTTGGTTCGGATGTCCTCCCAGGTCAGAAAGCCGATTCCCCCAATGATGATCAGACACATGATCGTCAGATTGATAGAGGGACTTGCGGCAAAATGAGTCAGAGAGGAATAGGATGCCTTCTCCCCCATAAGGTCAAATCCCGCGTTGCAAAAAGCGGATATGGAGTGGAACACGGCATACCACATCCCTCTGGCCAGGCCAAACTCCCTGCAAAAAGCCGGAGCCATCACCAGGGCTCCCAGCAGTTCAAAACAGGCGGCGGCTTTGATGATAAAACCCGTCAGCCTCACAATCCCCCCCACCTGATTGGCAGAGATCGCCTCCTGCATGGTACTGCGCTCTTTTAAGCCGATCCGCTTTCCCGATGCCACAAAGACCGCCACGGCAACCGTCACCACGCCCATGCCTCCAATCTGTATTAGCAGGAGTATGACGGCCTGCCCGAAAGC
>OFGE01000336.1_pt1 | contig 53953 bp, 50 predicted proteins | sample 1521681 | NCBI WGS metagenome assembly OFGE01 (sample SAMEA3504093, study PRJEB24116) | mouse gut metagenome | biome: mouse gut; feature: mouse-associated habitat; material: faeces | place: Denmark | collected 2011 | reverse complement strand
TGATAATAACATGAATACGGGCATTTCACAATCAAAAATGAAGCGGTGTCAAAAATAAAAACCAAGTAAAGATACGGCAATTCCCAGTTTTTCTATTGCGCGTATATGCGTATACCGGATGAAAAAATCGGGATTGGCAGGATGGGTATTTTGTAGTAAATTATTAATGGAATATGATTGATCAAAGGAAGGAATAAAGAAATGAAAAGATTCTTTATATTATTTATGGCAGTGATCCTGTCAGCTTTTGTACTGATTGGATGTGGCGCTGATCAGGATGCGGAGACCATCTCACACTTGCAGGCTACAGCGGACGATCTGCAAAATCAGGTCGGAGAATACGCTGCCCTGAAAACGGAACTGGATTCTGCGAATAATTCCATAGCAGAATTGCAGTCTCAAATGGATGCACTGACAGCAGAGAAAGATGAGATGTCAGCTAAGTTGGAGATGCTCTATAAAATAGAAGCTGTAGATGAGACCATGTATACCATAGCAGATGCAGATATTTATGATGATCTGTATGGTGAGGCATTAGGCAACGAACCAACAGGCAATATTCCTGCTGAACAGGAAATAAAAATCACAGGAAAAAGTGTTGCTGTAGATTGGTATGAAATAGAAATGGATGGGAAGAAACAATATATAAGTGCGAAGTTAGTCTCCCGAACCAAGCCCCAACCCCAATCCAGTGGTGGAAGCAGTAGTAGCGGAGGTACTACTACCACACCAAGTAGTGGAGGCAACGGTGGTTCCAGCGATGGAAATGGAGGCTCTGGTGGTTCTGGCGGAGGAAACGGTGGCTCCGGTGGAGGCCAACCCTCTGGTGGTGAAGACAGTGTAGGTTTCGATGACCCAAATGGAATGTTCTCAGACCTTCCAGAAGTAGGTGCTGGTGGCCTCGGAGATACAGATATACACTGGGATATAGAATAAACAAATAGGTTTTAACAGGGTTAGCATCAAGTTAACCCTGTTAAACCAATTACACAAATAAGTGTATCAATTATTTTTATATGTTGTTGATGTTTTACACGAATAAGTGTATCAAATCATTGAAATATATGTACATACATCAACAAAAAACTTTCACACGAATAAGTGTATCAATAACATAAATAGTAAGAAAGGATATTATGGACTTAAATAATATAACAGTTGAGCAATATTATACAGATAATGCAGATTCAAAAGATTATTATATAAGTAGTAAGCATAATTTAGCCGAAACACCAATAACCAGTGGTTTAAATGTTTTAACTTTTAAAGCATATTTCTGCAACATATAAATCAGACCTGTTAAAAATGGATATATGATACATAAATCAATACAGTATATAAAAATCAATATCCATGAATGAGTTTAAAAGACCTGTCAAAATTTCTTCTTTAGAAATATTTGCAACAACGTACATATTAAAACAAGTATTGCATTATGGTAAAAATGAGTTGAACAAGTTGATAGAAATTACTGGCTTATCAGTATACAGTGGCTATTTTCCTGCATTATATGATTAAGTTTATATTTGATGAATATTTCATAATGGTAAAAATGCTGTTTCAGACATCAGATTAAATATTGTTGGAGATTTGAGAAAGCTGTATAAATCATTATATATGCGGCAATCTCCCTAAAAATATATGTTACATAATGGTTTATTTCCTTGCACTATCACGTCTATGCACATAGATGTTTCAGCGTTAGTATATAGGTGTAAGTTAAATAAAGTTAGTGCAGGGCACGGAAAGAAAGAGGTAAACATTATGTGTATGTATTTGAGCAATGGCAATTTTTTAGGACAGCGTCTGATAGGCTATGACTTCTATGATAGCAAGACCAGGGGATTTGTAGGCATGACGGAGAAACAGGTCATTACAAAACTGAAAAACAATGAAAAGGTTTATGGCTTTGTCCTTGGGGAAGAAGACGGGAAAGAAGTCCTTAAACTGGATGCTGAAGGCTTTAACATGAGCAACTTGCAGTTGAAAACCGGCGTGAACAGTCTGTCATGGATGAATGAGGATGATGGTTCTGATATGAACATGGAACTTATTGTTGTAGCGGTCAGTGGTGACAAGAAGAAAGTTTTTGAGACAGTGAATGCCCGCCATGCAAGGATGGAATATACCGAGGATAAGTTGAAAATGATGTTGGAACTGGGCGTTCCGGTGGCAGGCGTAAAGCTTGAAAAGAATAAGCTTGTTGCATGTGGGGGTGTGGAGATAATCAGTAATGAGGAAGAAGTAAAAGAGGGGGCGTAAGCCTCCTCTTTTGAGGATAGGGCATAAAAGGGTTTAAAGAGGTTCTGGAGAGATTTCAGAGAGGTACAGGGAGAAATGCTTGAACAGTATCGAGGTTATGAGATAAAGGTTTACTGGAGCAACATTGAACAGGGATATGTATTTTGTATCTTTACCAGTGACGGTACAGGCATCATAGAAAGCAATGTATATCATTATGAAAAGTTCGCATTAATGGGGGCAAGGGAAACAGTGGACAGATATATAGAGGTTAAGGAAAGGGGGCTTGACAGGTGGACTATCTGACATTTATAACAATCCATACAATGATAATCATTTCATTATGTGGAATTGTTTATTTAGGTAAACAGTGCTATTCATTCATAAAGTGGATTGCAAAATGGACGTTAAAGGAACTAGAAGAAGAATAATAAACAGTATTATCAAAAATGGTTTATCTGGCATAATGGATAAACCATTTTTTGTATGTAGCTTTTCATCAATGGAAAATCCCATTGCTGTCATGTATAGATACATGGGATTGATAAGGAAGTGAAACTTATAAAAATTTAACAGAAACGAAAGGGATTGAGCAATGGCAGTTAAACTACGAGTGATACCAAAGATAAACGGAAATATGATAGGGGTGTTTGTCCATATACCTGCTACAGGAGAGAGCAGACAGGTCGCACTGGTTGAATGTCCGAATGATAACCAGTTAAACGACAATGTGGAACTGGCGGATGAAATATGCAGGACATACAGAAAGAGGATAAACAAGAGTATTTGAGAAAAAGGGCAGTCGCTTTAAAAGCGGCTGTCTTTTTTAGCGTGTTTATTTTAATGCAACTAAGGAGCAGTAAAACAGGAGGATAAATTGGAAAGTTTTGATAGACAAGTTTAAAAGTTTTTGCGGACAGTAAAACAGAAAAGCGGTTACAGATACAGGCAGGGCATACAATCCAGATTTCTCAAGTTTGTATTTCTGATTTATATAAAATTTTGAAGTTTCTATAATGTAGTATATTGATTCTAGTAAATTTTCCTTGAATTGTAAGTTTTCAATAAGGTCAGGTAAAAGAAAATATTTTAAAAAGAGTTGATTTTATAAGGATTTCAAAGGGTTTGAGGAAAATAAAAGGATGGAATGTCTTAAAACGGGTATATTGATAAAATTATATTAAATTGTAGATTTGGAAATCTGGTACAAATTTCTAAAAGAAAAAAGGGTGGTTCCGAATGACAATGATAGATACATCGCTTTTTTAACTTCGACTAAAAACCCATACTTATTATTGAACACAGAAAACAAGGTGTAATACATGGGTTGCAGGCTAAGCCAGCATAATAACAATAAAAAATTCAAGTGAAAAAGAAAAGCACAAGGATATGTGTAAATCGAGTATCAGTTGATAAATCAGGTTGACATTTTCTGGAGTTGTTTCATTTTAATTAAAAGACGGCCGATTTTTAAAATTCACTGCCAGTTCACACCTTGTTGGGAGTGAAGCGTTACAATATAACCGTTTCAAAAAAAGTTTAATATGAGAGGTGGGAAGTAAAGGGTATACCGTAAAATATGCATTTAGGTAGAAATAGAAAATTTTAATTTTGTAAAGGAGAAATTTTCTATGATGATGCATGAAATGATGAAACGGGCAACGGCAATTGAAAAGAGGTATGGAAAACTGCTGTCACTGAATGCGGTGGCAGAATACCTCGGTCTTGACCTGCCAACAGTGGAGGCTCTTGTGGCAATCGGGGAAATAGACTCCGTGGCAGTTGCAGGAATCTGTATGGTCAAGTCAGTACATCTTGCCAAGTTTGAGTTGGATGTTACAGGTATGCCAATGGGTACTCCCAGTCCTGTCATGGAAGAAAGAGAGGTTGACATAATGAAAGTCACCGAGGGAAGTATTTATCCTGTGAAAAGCAGTAAAAATCCATATGAGATGAGGTTCTTCATCACGTTTGATGACGGTGTCAGGCGTGCTGTAAAGATACGCGGCACCAGTGAAGAAGAAGTTGCGCAGAAAAAGCAGCAAAAGATTCTGGAGGTACTGGCAGAGTACAGGGCAGAAAAGAATGGTGCCGCAGAAGTGCAACAGCCTGTCGTCGTGGAAGAGCCTAAAACAGTCACATTCCGTACAGTGTCGGAAATGTGGTATAAGGAATTCAAGCGCGACAATGAGAGCAGAGGGAACAGCTATGCAAACATAGAAAGCGCAAAATATTCCCTTAAGACAATCAATAAGGTCATAGGGGAAAAGGACATAAGAGACATAACCAAAGAGGTCGCACAAGAGATGATAAACGAAATTTCATTAGATAATGGAGAGAATTTCAGAAGCAAGAGCCATGTGGAAAAGGCAATGCGTAAGTTTAAAAATGTCATGGACTATGCCTTTGAAAATGGTTACATTGACAGACAGATAGGAAAGCTTGTGCTGAATAAGAATCTGCGCGAAGCGGATAAGGATTCAAGGTTTATTGAAAAGGAAACCTTGATTGTGCTGTTGGACTGCATAAAGGGGAATATGTTTTACCATACATTGGTAAACCTGATATTGTCAAGCGGATTGAGACAGGAAGAAGCGCTCGCCTTGACAATTGATGATATCGTGGTAAATAATGGATTATATCAGATATATGTGAGTAAGGTAGTGGTGGAACTATCTTCAAATAACTACGGTATCATTGACAGGCTTAAGCATGGGGAAAGGGCAAGATACATAAGCATCCCGAAAGAAATCTATGATATGGTAAGGGATTACTACAGGGGAAGCATGGAAGATGCCTGCCTTGTGGAGATGAGAAAAGAACATGATACAGAGAAATATATCTTTGTCAATAAGAATGGATGTATTCATAATAAGAGAACCCTGTACCATAGCATGGTAGGGTATCTTGAAAGGAATATGCCCCAGAACAGCAGGGTAAGGCTTCACATGTTGCGCCATACATTCGCTTCGCTTATGAAGAATGAGGTGCCGTTGGAGGTGGTGTCAGAGGTATTGGGGCATAGTGATATATCGATTACGATGAAGTTTTATGCATCGCAGACAATAGAAGACCACAAACGTGTAAGCTTAGGGGCTGAAGCAATGATGAAGAAGATTAAGGGATAAGTTAAAACAGAAAGCACAATAAACTAAAAAGGCAACTGTTGGAATAAAAGCAACAGTTGCTTTTTTTAGCTTATTGTGATAGGATATGGAAAATAAAAGTGCCCTTAAAAAATGCCTCTGAATGGAGGGAGTGGGAAAAAGGTTGATTTTATGGGGTTTTCAGGTGACTCTGAATTGCCTTTTAATCAAGTTGTCTGGGGTTCGAATCCCCAATGTCTCATTACATGTAGACTTTTTAACGGTCATTCGTTAAAAAGTCTATTTTTTTGCTGTTTTGGGGTGTACCATGGGGGAAATGGGGGCGTTGGGAGTGGGGGCAGGGACATAAAATGCCTTTATAGGCTGTGGGAACCGCCCTCTGCCGCCCTTGATTTGGGTAGCTGTATAATTTTTGTAATGGTCTATGGAAAACAGCAGTATTCTGTGTTATGATGTGTTTAACAAATGCAGAAAAGGGGGTCATATGTATGGCTGGCAAGAAACTGGTGGATACAAAACAGGCAAAGAACTACTGGACAGCAACAAAAGGAAAAATTGAGGAACAGGAGAAAGTAGTCTCCATAGATGGCATGGGGGAATATGTAGATTATAAATTTGAAATAGTCAGGCTGAAGGATAATGAGACCAAACAGGAGATGCTCTCCATATCAGCGTTCCATAAGGAGGGGGAATGGGAAGATTATGGGACATTAATCACTGGCATAGCAAAGCTTGACTCGGACATAAAGAAATTGAATGATTATGGCATCAATCTGTCAGCAGGGGACTTTCTGGAACTTGTAAAGGTCATAAGGGACCACTTCTATGAGCTGCCTTTGAACAAGATAGACAACAGCATCTCTAAAGAAGACTTGAATGCGATTACCGCATATTTCAGGGAATATATCATAACTGAAAAGATAGAGAAAAAGGGGGGATGCTACAATATAGTGGTGGAGGACTTCAAGAAAGAGTATGAACAAAGCACATTCCGTCATAATGTAAAGGATGTTGTGGATGCATTGAGGCACCATAAGTACATCGACTGCAACCCGAACAGGAAGAACAAAGTGGTCAAGATGGATGATGGGAAAGGAAATACTGTGAGCAAGAGGTGCATCAGTTTCCATGCGGAAAAGATAGGGGAAGTGAAATATGAGTAATGATGTGCTAAGCCCTTTCAGTTTCTACGGCGGCAAGGCCAGGATGGCCCCCATCATATGCAGTATGCTTGATTATGACAATACAGACATCTACCTTGAGCCATTTGGGGGAGCCGCCCGGGTACTGCTCAACAAACCGAAACACAAACAGGAATTATATAATGACTTCGGCGCGGGGCTGTATGCATTCTTTGATGCCATGGGCAGGCCGGAGCTGTCTGGACAGGTGATATCTGCATTGTTCGAAATTGTCCCCAGTGAGGAAATATTTCATGAAATGAGGGATTATAAACTGGAGCATGAGTCAACCTTGATGGAGTACATGAAAGAACAGTTCAGACGGACTGTTTATGAGTGCAAGAAGAAGTATGGGACGGAGGAACTGAACAGGCTCCACAGATGCGTCCTGCACGAAGAATACAACGGGATAATAGAACTCACCCGGTCTATACTGGTTAAAGGCACCCTGCAGGAAAAAGAGGAACGGCTTGCATTCATACATTTTGGTTTAACCTATGCGCAGTACCGCAGTATAGTAAAAGAACAGTTAGGACAGGCTTTTGATAAGGAATGGGAAGATGCAGTATCGGCAGGCGCGGCCATCAGGGGTGACAGGGAAAAGCTGAAAAATGCGTTTATACATGAGCAAATCAGCAATGAGGAGACGCTGAAGGAACTGGCGGAAAGCTTCATGGATGACTACGGCGCAGATGAAAGGATGGACAAGGTGAAAATGGCCGTTGCCACATTCGTGACATATTATATGTCAAGGGATGGGATGGGCAAGCACTACAGTGATGCCAAAAGTTCACTGGATGCATACCACAGGCAGCTGATAAGGCTAAAAGACGTGGCGGAAAGAATGGAGGATGTGGCTGTCCTGCAGTTGGATGCAATCCACCTGTTATGTTGCTACTGCGATAATGAAAGAGCCATGATATACCTTGACCCAAGCTATCTTGACCCGGAAGACATTGAAAAGAATCTGGGAGAGGGCATATATAACCGCTCATCTGATTTTCAAGACCATGAACTTCTGGCGACGCTGATTCAGAACGCAAAAGCAAAGATAATCCTGTCAAACTATGATGTATCGCCATACAAGGACTATCTGGATGAAACCCATGGGTGGAGGCGCATTGAGTTTGAGACAACTACAAGCGCAGGAGGCAAAGAAGACAACTTGCGCACGGAAGTTATTTGGCGCAACTATTGACATTCTGTTGAAATCCTGTATAATTGAATTGTAAGTGATGGTATCAGATAAAGCGTTACCAAGTTACCATTGTTACCAATGAAACAAAAGGATACAGTTACCAAGTTACCATTGTTACCATGATGCAAGAAATATTATTTTTGAGAGGGTGTAATACTACCCTCTTTTTTAGTGTATATATAATGACCGTGCAATATAAATATTTGGATTTATGCATATACAAAATAGTAATAAACTTAATTATATAGAATGTCTGTATAGCTAGCATAGATATAAAAATATTAACATTAGCGTATGGAGTGAGTGCAAGGTTATGTACTATTAAAGAGATAAGCATAAACACATATTAGCTATGGTTAATCTAATAAGTTCAGGGTTATGTATGTAGATATAGTCAATACAAAAAAGTAATAAACTTAAATTTTGAGCGTTCAGACAGCAAAGGACAGGGTAAACAGCAAGTACTCTCCCCTCCCACTTTTCTGATGTCTCCAACATAAAGAAAAAGTTAATATACTGCAAAAGGAACAATATTGTAATATATACATGGTTGGTTTTTAAAAATGTATACTTATTCCAGTGAGATGTTGTTGCACTTATCCATGACATTATTTTAGGGTAAGTGTAATTAGCAGAATTCAAATATTCCATTGTTAGCTCATTGTCTGTTTTGAATAAAACACAAGGGTTAAGTCTGTATAGTTCCACCATTGAAAAAGAATATACAGGATGTTACCATCCCAGGACATTTAAAATGAAAGGGGGTGGTACATATGGACGATGTGTATATGGAACTTATGGATTTAGTTGCAACTGTAGAAAAGAAGATACTGGGCATAGAGAGCCTGTTATCGTTCATGACAATGGGAATGGAGGTGCTTCATACGAATGAAGAAAATTATGAAATAAAGGCAGTTCAAGCAATTCATGATATGTTAAGGGACTTAAGGAAAAGTGATATAGTTAAACTAACTGAAAAGATTGACAGTATGAAGTAATGGGAGAAAAGGATAAATGCACCGTTTTCCATACGGTGCATTTATCGCATAGTGTCAATTAGATTTTGTAGTGCAACTAATTGTTGTTTAGTTAGTTTAGAAGTGTCAAGTGCCACACTTTCTCTAGGGTAACTTATTCCTAAAAGATAATCAGCGGACACATGATAGAGGTCAGCAAGCTTTATCAGAGTTTCAAGTGAGGGCGTAACTTCTCCCAGTTCATATGCAGAGACGGCAGAAGAAGACACACCGATATGTTTGGCTACCTGTGACTGTGAAAGTTTATTATTTTTACGTGAAATTGCTAACTTTTCGGCTAAACCATATATCATTGAAAACTCTCCTTTTGACATTTATCATATACCATAACTAAACAGTTTGAATGTAGGTATACATTTATAATTGAAAAAAGGGGAAATAGGTGATATAATCAGTATGCTTTAAGCTGTTAGCATTAACTAAAAGCATAAAGTTGACATACCATAGTAGAATTCAGTATTTACATTAAGGAGGAAAGCATGTTAAATAAGAAAATGTTTAAATCAGTAGTCATAATAACGGCGGTCATGTTATCAATAAGTGGATGTGCAGGTGGTTGCAGTGAGCAGGCAGAGCCAGTTATAGCGGATGCAACAGTAGAGACACCAGAGCCAGAGGAAAGCACAGAAAGTGTAGAAAGCACAGAGCCTACACCCTCTCCCACTCCCACTGTTGAGCCTACACAAGAAAGTATAGATGATACAATTTCATCTGAAAGCGAGGACAATATAGAAAGTGAGGTCGATACACCAGAGACAGAAGAAAATACAGAGAATACAAGTGAATCAACAGGAATAGAAATTGTTGAAGAACTTGATTTGCAAATGTACGTTCAGACCTCTGCAAATGCAAGAAGTGGTGACAGTACAGATTATGAAGTAGTGACAACATTTAGTATAAATACTGAATTGCATGTAACAGGTAGAACTGCAAATGACTGGTATCGTGTAGAATGGGGAGATGGGGTTGTTTACATAGCAGGCAGTTTATTAGGCGACAAAGCACCCTCTACGCAACAGACAAGTGGTGGAAGCAGTTCTGGTGGAGGTAGTAGCACAACACCACCAGCATCCAATGGTCAACAAACTCAGCCAAGTAGTGATATAACAGATGAAGAAATACAAAAATTCTTAGATGAATGGAGTCAGGATGCTGGTGGTACAGATACATCTACAGGTAGTGGTACAGGTTGGAACCATGACTTATAAATAATAGCAACATACAGAGGTCAGTGCATAGGCACTGACCTTCATCATTTAAAAAATAAACAAGGAGTTCAAACTTTGTTTCAAATGTTTCAACTTTTAAAGCATATTTCTGCAACATATAAATCAGACCTGTTAAAAATGGATATATGATACATAAATCAATACAGTATATAAAAATCAATATCCATGAATGAGTTTAAAAGACCTGTCAAAATTTCTTCTTTAGAAATATTTGCAACAACGTACATATTAAAACAAGTATTGCATTATGGTAAAAATGAGTTGAACAAGTTGATAGAAATTACTGGCTTATCAGTATACAGTGGCTATTTTCCTGCATTATCTGATTGAGTTTGTTTGTGGTGAGTATTTCATAGTAATAAAAATGCTGTTTCAGACATCAGAAAAAATGATGTGGAGCATTAAAAGAATTTTTAAAAGTGTATATTAAAAATACCATAAAAAGGGCATGACCTCCAATAGAAAATAAAAAGCGATTGGAGGTCATGCTTGTGTTATCAGAACACAATAAATTTTTAGAACAGGCATATTTAGTTTTAAACAAGGTTTACTTTGAGGACAGTTTACCAGAAGCAGTCATTACAATACAATCCTCTCAACGTGCATACGGTCATATTACAGTTGGCAAGGTCTGGCAGGACAGTTGGGATTCTTACCATGAGATAAATATATCTGCGGAATATCTCAACAGACCAGTGGAAAATATTATAGCTACTCTTCTGCATGAATGCTGTCATCTGTATGCAATGGAAAATAATATAAAAGATACATCAAACAATTATAGATACCATAATAAAAAATTCAAGGAGATTGCTGAAAAAAGGGATTTAAAAATAAGCTACCATGAGAGCATAGGCTGGAGTGTGACCGAACCTACGGAAAAGTTAATAGAAACAATAAAACAGTATCATTTAGATTCCCAGATAGAATATGTACGCATGGGTGCTTATGACTGGACTGGCGGAGAAAATGGAAGTGACGGGGATAATGGTGGTTTAACTGGTACAAAGGGAAAGAAACCAAAAAAGAAAAGCAGTACAAGAAAATATATATGTCCTAAATGTGGTAATTCTGTAAGGGCAACAAAAGATGTGAATATTGCGTGCCTTGACTGTGATATGCAAATGATGAAAGAAGAATAAATATCAAGCATTCTTCTACATATGCCCTAAAAATCAATGCTTTCAAGCAGTCTATTTCCTTGCACTATCACGTCTATGCACATAAATGTTTCAGCGTTAGGATATATGTATAAGTTAAATAAAGTTAGTGCTGAGGCACGGAAAGAAAGAGGTAGACATTATGTGTATGTATTTGACAAACGGTAACTTTTTAGGACAGCGGCTGATTGGCTATGACTTCTACGACAGCAAGACCAGAGGATTTGTAGGCATGACGGAAAAACAGGTCATTACAAAACTGAAAAACAAGGAAAAGGTTTATGGCTTTGTTCTTGGGGAAGAGGACGGAAAAGAAGTTCTGTTACTTGATAAGGAAAACTTCAACATGAGCAACTTGCAGTTGAAAACGGGTGTAAACAGCCTGTCATGGATGAATGAGGACAGCGGTTCAGATATGAACATGGAACTTATCGTTGTAGCGGTCAGCGGTGACAAGAAGAAAGTTTATGAAACAGTCAATGCCCGTCATGCAAGGGTGGAATACACCGAGGACAAGCTGAAAATGATGCTGGAACTGAATGTTCCCGTAGCTGGTGTAAGGCTTGAAAAGAACAGGCTTGTTGCATGTGAGGGTGTGGAGATTATCAGTAATGAGGAAGAAGTAAAAGAGGGGGCGTAAGCCTCCTCTTTTGAGGATAGGGCATAAAAGAGTTTAAAGAGGTTAAGGAAAGGGGGCTTGACAGGTGGACTATCTGACATTCACAACCATCCACACAATGATAATCATTTCATTATGTGGAATTGTCTATTTAAGCAGACAATGCTATTCATTCGTAAAGTGGATAGCAAAATGGACGCTAAAGGAATTAGAAGAAGAATAATAAACAGCATTATCAAAAAAGGTTTATCCGGCAGAATAGATAAACCTTTTTTGATATATGACTTCTCATCAATAGAAAATCCCATTGCCGTCATGTACAGATACATGGGATTGATAAGGAAGTGAAACTTATAAAAATTTAACAGAAACGAGAGGGATTGCGCAATGGCTGGGAAGAATATCCGTGTAGTGCCAAAGATAAGCAACAATCTCATAGCGGTCTATATCTGCATACCGTCTACTGGGGAGAGCAGACAGGTCGCACTGGTTGAATGTCCGAATGATAACCAGTTAAACGATAATGTGGAACTGGCAGACGAACTATGCAAGACATATAGAAAGAGACTGAACAAGAGCATATGAGTCTAAAAGGCAGTTGCTTTAAAAGCGGCTGTCTTTTTTTGTGTTTATTTTGATACAACTAAGGAGCAGTAAGACAGGAAGATAAATTGAAAAGTTCCGACAGACAGGTTTAAAAGTCTTTTCAGACAGTAAAACAGAAAAGCGGTTACAGATACAGACAGGGCATACAATCAAGATTTCTCAAGTTTGTATTTCTGATTTATATAAAATTTTGAAGTTTCTATATTATAGTATATTGATTCTGGTAAATATTCCTTGAATTGTAAGTTTTCAATAAGGTCTGGGAAAAGAAAATATTTTAAAAAGAGTTGATTTTATAAGGATTTCAAAGAGTTTAGGGAAAATAAAAGGACGGAATGTCTTTAAACGGGTGTATTGATAAAATTTTATTAAATTGTAGATTTGGAAATCTGGTACAAATTCCCGAACAGAAAAAAGGGTTGTTCCGAATGACAATGATAGACGCATCACTTTTTTGACTTCAACATATAAAGTGCATACTTGTTATGAAATACAGAAAACAAAATGTAATACATAGGTTGCAGACCGAGCCAGCATAAAAGCGACAATAAATTTAAGTGATAAAGAAAAGTACAATGATATGTGTAAATCGGGTTCCGTTGATAAATTAGGATGGTTGCAGAACCGTGTCTTGTTGGAAGAACGATATTGCATGGGGGAGACTGAAAGAAGAAAACAGATTGACCACCAGAAATCAGTTTGTTTTAACTGTTTCAAGTCTATATATAGAAGAAACAGATTGGAAATGGTATAATATGCTATAAAATAAAAAATAACATATTCTGCATGAAAGGAATACAGAAAGAATGGCAGAGAGCAAACGCAATATTATGAATAGAAAAGATGGATTCAATACCCGTGTCAATCTGTATATAATAAAGCATTTATATTATCGTATGAAAAAAGCAGACCAGTTTATGAAAACTGGAAGCGGAAAGCGCAAAGCCTCTATTGATTTGAAAAAAGAAATCCTCATATCAAGACAGCGTCTTGACAGAATCTTTAAAGGAGAGAACTTTGAAATGACGGCCTTGGAAACAAAGACCATTGCCAAACTCTTTAATATCAGCAAAGAACATTTCGAGAAGAATGGTGAATTGATATCTATCCATAATATTACAAGAGAGGACTGGGAATGTTTTTTCGCACAACAATATGGAAATTATACTGTTGAAAAAACAGGGAGAGGCAATAATGTAGAAGGAATGAAAAAAGTAGAAACAGCCTTGGAGCAAATCATCAAAAAGGATTATATAGAATGCCACTATGATACAAAGATGGCACTATACCGAATCCGTTATTATTTCAAGCATGGAGTAACATATAAAGAAGTCAGTGCATTCAGCAAGTTTTTGGAAAACCTGCAACTGATAAAAATTTCAGACTGGAAGGAACTGGAATACAATCCATCAGAAATGGAAGGATATCTTCCTCTGCTAAAAAAGCATTATGAATATGTCAATGCCTATCTCAAATGCAGAGAACTTGAAAAGACAGATTGAGGCATAGCAAACAAGAAAAACGCAACACTTACAGACATGACACCTATGTGTATGTCTGTTTTTTTATGGCAATCTACTTATATCTTCATAGGCATGACAATATATTTTTATGCATGATATTTATATATATATTTTGTCATTTTAATATCACGTCAAAACTCAAAACATGACTCTTACAAAGTTAAAACGTTATGCTATACTCGTATTATCGAGAGGGGGGGGAACACAAAATGAGGAAAACATAGGACACAAAAACCGAACCTTGACAAATATATACTGAAAATTTCTGGAACTGCGCCAAAGGGAATCGTAGGGTATCATATAGAATTTGGGAAAGATTCAATGTCAAGGGGGTAGTGTACCCACCCATAAGGCGCAGTATGGGGGAAGTCTGCCCAAAAACAAGGAGAACATAAAGAGGTGTTGGTCTGTAAAAGGCATGATAAGGCTCTATTGCCATAAGGAAGCAGTATACCGTCAACAGGTCACTGCTCTAAAAACCAGCATAGTCCATGTACAGGCTGACACCGTTAAAATCGTATAGATGGAGGAGTCATTAAGATGAACAAGAATATAAATGCAGAAAGCAATATACAGGAGGCAGATACCATGATGAACAAGACAGCAGAAAATAATAATATGGAGGCAACAGATATGATGAACGAGACAGCAAAAAATAATAACATGGAGGCAACAGATATGATGAACGAGACTAACAATAATATGGACGGCGTTGGAACATTAGGGGAAGTACCTTTTGACGACCTTGCAAAAATTATTCCCCCAAATGAGCAGGCTGTCATGGAAAGAAATAACGAACAGACCAAGATTGAGGTTGTGGGCATGATTGAACCGTTGGAAGATGCAATGTCAGAAATTCCACAAGACGAACGCGAAGGGATAGAAGAACCTCCGGTCGAACTGGCGGATATTACAGAATGTGGATTATTTACCCCCACGTTTGGAATGAAAGGCTTCATAACAGATACAGGACATATATTTTGGGGCAAACTCCTTACGGAGCCGAAAACAGGATGCAACCTTATATATCATCAGCAATATAAGGATAGAACACTTTCGCCGCAAATGAGAATAAACAAGGCAGACCTGATGCTTGCGGCAGGATGCCGTTTTGTACCAGAAAATATAACCAACAGGGCGTTAAGGGCAGACGTGGAAAAATTTATCATAGAGACCACAAAAGATTATTATAACAAGCTTTTATATCTAAATGAAGGCTTGGATATGGTGTCGATATTAAAGCTATTTACATCAGAGTTTGCGAAACTGCCCTTTGAAAACAAACTTCCATTGCTGGAGCAGCCAAAGAAACTATATTCAAAAGTCATCCAGATTATCAAGGACAGACATCTGGATACCGTAGACGAACACGAGGCATATTATACGCTTGACAAAAATCACATAGATACATTGGCTGAAGATTTAAACATAAAGAAGAACGAACTGTTAAAAAAGCTGAAGGAATATCGTTTTCTGTACCTTACAGATTCGTCGGAAGGATATCAGACTTGTATCAGATTCAAGCCGTGTGGGGAATTTTTCCCAAAAACTTATACCCAATGGTGCTACTGTATCTTGAAACTGGATTACCTTGCAAAGAAGAGACTTCAAAGGACAAATAAATAATTTTCTTAGGCAACAGTCAATTTCAGTCTTGACAAATGGGGATGGTCAGCGTTACCATCCCCAGACAAAATAGAACAGGAGGAAAAATCTATGTCAGACAATAAGAGTGTAAGAGGATGCCTTATCGAAAGGAAAGGAAGATATTATGCAGTTATCAGTTATTATATGGACGGTGACCGTTTACAGGATACGAAGTCTACAGGAATTTCAGTGACCTCACATAAAAAGAGGGAAGCGGAAAAGATAAAAGACCAGCTTGTGCAGGAGAAAGAAAAGGAACTTGAACAGTTGGCACGGAAAAAGGAATCACATTCATTTGCGGACTGTTTGGAAAGGTGGATTGATTATAAGTCGGCTCAGATAGAGAGTACTACGGCATGGGGATATAAGAACCGAGGCAAGACAATCATAGAGTATTTCCGTGAGAAAGATATCAAGATTGAGGAATTAGAAGCGAAAGACCTGCTGAATTATTGTGAATGGGCTTTGGCAAACGGACGCAGGAATATTTATAGTGAAAATACTCCGACTGGTTTGAGCAGACGAACAGTAAGAGACCAGTTGACCTTGATAAAGGGTTTTCTGAATGATGCAGTGGTACAGGGTGTTATTATGATAAATCCGGCAGATAAGGTAAAGGTGCCGAGGGTGAAAGAAGATAATACAGAAGAGATTGCCTATATGGATAAGGAACAGTCGAAAGCATTTCTAAGTTATGTCAGAACCGTGCCTGTTTTTGAAAAACTCTACTGTATTACAAAAGTAGGCATCTGTTACGGGTTCAGACGTTCCGAGCTGTTGGGTTTAAGGTGGAGTGCGATAGATTTTGAAAAAGAGGAAATCATAATCAACCATACAATCGTGAGGGTAGAACAGGGAGACATTGGACGTGACAATGTAAAGACAAAAAGTTCACACCGTTATCTTCCACTGCTGGAAAGCGTAAAAGGTGACCTTCTGGATGTCATGGAGCATCAGAAAGAACTGGGCATCTATTCCAAGGATGGATATGTGTTTAAATGGGATGACGGGAGGACATACAGCCCGGACTACATAACAAAAACATTCAAGAAAGCAGTGATAAGGTGCGGATGCGTGCCGGAAGATTTGACAGTGCATGGTTTAAGGCACAGTTGTTGTGCTATCCTATTTGAGGATGGTTGGGAACTGGGCAAGGTTCAGAACTGGTTAGGACATAGTGATATTACAGTGACGGCAAATATTTACAATCATGTCAGTAAGAAATGGAAAAACAAGCAGGGGAAAATAGCTGATAAATCATTTGGATAAGCTGTAAGGGGGTATCTGATATAAAGGATATCCCCTTATTTTTGTGTTGATTTCGTGCTGGTTCTATGCTACAGTATTTAAAATAAGTAAACATTGACAAAGGCAACAGCCAGCACATGAAGTCTAAGATATGCAATAATTTTTGGCGAGGGTCAACAAAGTTCCAACAAAAGTTTGAAAAAGTGCCAGATATAGGTGTGGACAAGGTAAAAGTAGACGTATCCAAGGGTATATAGATGTATACCATGGTGGAAAATAGACGTATAGGTGCTTTTTAGGGGCGGGCACTTTGTTCGGGACGCCGAGGTCGCAGGTTCAAATCCTGTCGCGCCGATTTTCCGGGAAACATGGGCTTCTTGAAAGTCCATGTTTTTTTATGCGCAGGGGCGCGTAAGGAAATTAGCAGCAATCGCTGCACGCGCCCGGCGCGCGAGTAGGGGAAGATGAATCTTCCCTACTCGGTTGCACAGCCCATCCTATCTTGTCTTTTCCTGTGTCTTCAGAAGCTGTGTGATGAGATGCTCCACCTCCTCCAGCTGTTCTTTGGAGTTTTCCCGATGGCTTTGTTTTCGGTACTGGGACGGCGACATTCCCTTCATGGCGTGAAATGCCTTCGCAAATACCAGCGCGTCATTGTATCCGCAGGACAGGGCAATACTCTCTATGGGATAAGAAGTGGAATCCAGCAGCTCCCTGGCCTTGGTGATGCGGAAGGTGGTAAGAAACTGCTGGGGAGACATCCCCAGGTAATTCTGAAAAAGGGTATAGAGATAACTTCTGTTGATACATACGTAGTCTGCCACATCCGTGACTTTGATGGGATTGCAATAATTACTCTGGATAAAAGACACCGCTTTCTTCACATATTGATTTCCCTTATCTTCCTCATCCCGCGCCACCACTCCCGCACTTTCGGCAAGGACAGACAAAAATACTCCCAGCTGTCCGTTTCTGCGCAGATCGTCCGCCACTCCGTAAGTATTGTGTTCCATCATATCCCTGACAATGGAATAGAGCTCCTGGTCCCTGCTGCAGGAAAAAATGGGATGCCTTGCGGATAATCCCATGGCATCCAGATATTCCCCTGCACGGCTGCCGCCAAAGCCCACCCAGAGGTAACTCCAGGGTTCCTCCTTGTCAGCCTGGTAAAAAGCCAGTTCATTGGGCTGTATCAAAAACCCGTACCCTGCTTCCAGCCTGTATTCTTTATTGTGAAACCGGAAAATTCCCCTGCCGCTGAGCACATAATGAATCAGATAATGGGGTTTGGAGGCAGGTCCGAAACTATGAAGACTTTCCGTCCGGGAACAGCCGCAGCAGTTCACGTACAGACTTCCGACTCTGTCATTTTCAAAGTCAAGCTTAAATGCCTTCTCCACGCAAGTACCAGCCTCCCACTTTACTTTACTACGAAACCTTAAAATACAAATTCTTTCTTGTCCAGGTCTGCCTGCACTCTCTCCAGGTTTTCCCTGATCTGCAGTTTCTGGGGACAGACGCCCTCGCACTTACCGCATTTCACACAGTTTTTCGCCTGCTTTTCATCCCCCAGGTTCTTCTCCCAGCTGCCCTTGACCATATTATAATTCTGATACATATGATAGGTATTCCACACCCTGAAATTGCCCGGAATGTCAACCCCCGCAGGGCAGGGCATACAGTAGCTGCAGCCCGTACAGCCGTTTTGCACCCGGCTTTTGATCAATGCCACAATTTCCCGGACAGTTCCGTCCTCCGCCTCGGAAAGAGGCCTGAAATCGGCAAATGTTTTCAGATTATCTTCCACCTGTTCCATGGTGGACATTCCGCTCAGAATCACTTTTACATTCGGCAGGCTTCCCACCCAGCGCAGCGCATAAGAAGCAATGGACGCTTCCGCATCCAGCGCCCGGAATTTACCCGTGATGTCCTCCGCAAAAGCAGCCAGGGAACCGCCCTTCACAGGCTCCATGATAACCAGGGGCACTTGTCTTTCTTCTGTCAGCCGGTATCCCTTTAACCCCGCCTGGGTGTCCGTGTCCATGTAATTCAGCTGGATCTGACAGAAATCCCAGTCCCGGTAGCACAGTATTTTCTCAAACGCTTCATAACTGTCATGGAAGGAAAATCCCAGATATCTGATCTTTCCCTCTTCCTTGTACTTCTCCAGTATCTCAATACAGCCCAGTTCGCACATCTTGTCAAATTTTGCCTGGTCAAGCGCATGCATCAGGTAAAAATCTATGTAATCTGTCTGAAGCCTGGACAACTGCTCCTGAAAAATTCTCTCTACATCTTCCCTTGTCTCCACATTCCAGCAGGGCAGTTTCGTGGCAAGGTAAAAGGAACCCCTGTCATACTTTTTCAGGGCCTTCCCCACAAAAGGTTCGCTCTCTCCGCCGTGATAAGGATACGCGGTGTCAATGTAGTTTACCCCTGCCGCAATAGCCTTGTCCAGCATCTTTTCGGCCTCGGCCCCGTCAATTTTTCCCTCTGCAGTCACCGGAAATCTCATGCAGCCAAACCCCAGAAGGGATGTCTCGATTCCCAGTTTTTCCATTTTTCTTTTTTCCATTTTTTCTCCTTTTCCGCGCTGTTTTTTCTCTTTTTCTGCTCTACAAATTTAATCAATTCCCCGACTCTTGTTTTTTCAGATATCCTTCCTGGTCAAACTCCAGGCCAAAGTCTCTGCTGTATTCATTGATTCTGCCGATTATCCGCTGGGCCTCCCCGCCTTCCGCAGGAGTTGGCCTGTAATCATTCCTGGCCGAAACGGAGCTGACCGAGCAGGGAATCACACGGATTTCCCTGTCTTCCTGCTTTTCTCCATCCAAAAAAGTAAAAGTCTGCTGGAAAATCATACAATCCTTATCCTGGGGATTTCTGTTTGCCCCGAAACAGAAATTGCCCAGACTGTAAACAATATATTTTCCCTGATACTCTTCCACCCCCTGGAGCACATGGGGATGATGCCCTATCACCAGATCCGCGCCCCATTCGATACATTTTCTGCCCAGGCTCTTCTGATAGTCCTCCGGATAGTACTCCCTTTCAATTCCCCAGTGGCAGGATGCAAGGACCAAATCCGCCCCCTCCTCCCGCAGTCCGGCAATTCCCTCCTGCAGAAACTTTTCCACACCATATCCCTGCTCTACCTCATTGACCGACACAATGCCCACCTGAATGCCCCTGACTTCATACATACAGTATTTGTCGTCATAGGCATACAGAATTCCTGCCTCTTTCAGCGCCGCAACCGTATCCGCGCTGCCCTGCTCCTTATAGTCAAGCCGGTGATTATTGGCCATACCCACCGCTTCCACACTGCCTGCCGTCAGGATATTTACGTACTGCGGATCACCGGAGATACAGTAAGTCTGACCTTCTCTGTAATCCTGCGACAGAGTCAATGGGCCCTCCAGATTTACCAGAGTCAGGTCATCTTCCCGGAAAATATCCACCACATTTTCAAAGAAATATTCGTCTCCCACCCCCTGGTCATAGGTCTGCCGGAAAGAAACCTCATATCCCTGTCCCAGATAATTCCCCATTGTCACGTCACCGGCGGCAGAAACCGTAATCCTGACTTCTCCCTCCTCCCGGCCGTTCATGTCTCCCGGATCATTCTCTTCCGTGCCGGAGCCGTCTTCCTCAGAATCCCCGTTCTCCTCTCCCGCACCGGACCCGTCTTCCTCAGGATCCCCGTTCTCCTCTCCCGCACCGGAAGCCGTCTCCCGGAAATCCCCGCTATCCGTTTTCCCGCCGGACTCCCCTGCCTGGGCCCGGGAACCGGCACTGTCCTGCCCGGATACATCATCCGTTCCCCCTGCTGGGTCTTTATCATCGGTTTCCGCAGCTTCTGCCCTGACCTCAACAGCGGATACTTCCACTGCGGACGCCATGGTTCCGGCGTTGTTCCCGCAGGAAGCCAGCAGCAGACCGGCCAGCAGCAAGGCAAATGTGCCCGTTTTTCTTATCATACCAATTTTCCTGTCACCTTTTTTTCAGCATTTTAAATTCTACTTTATTATAAATGATTACCACCGCCACTGCTTCCAGCGCCAGCCCCAGCGTGAGCAGACTGCCGATGAGGCCTCCCAGGACGCTTGCCAGAAACAAGGTGATTTCTGCCACGATACCGAACACCACCACCAGAATGCCGCAGAATTTATTGTACTTCTTCACATCCACAACTTCTATGGGCCTTTTATTGAACACTGTATTCCGTTCCTGGCTGCTGAATATCTTTACCGCCGCATTCCCGCACAGCACCGCCACAAATAAGAAAAATATAAAGTCCATACGCTCCTCCTTTTCCTGCTCCCTGCCTTTCTGTCCGACTATTCGCCATACAGCTTTTCTTTCAGATATCTGATATTTTCCTGAAAATCCACCTCCAGAACCGCCATTTTCCGTATGGTGACATCCCTGTATGTCCCAGGCTGCGGAATGCTGTCCGACACAATATCATAGGTGAGCATTTTCCCTGCCATCAGGCTCAGCCGAAAGCATTCATTCTGGGTCAGATTCGTGGTCAGATTGGGCAGAAGCCCCTCCATAAGTCCTCCCGCATTGCCCAGCAGGGCTGAGGGCAGCTTCTTGATCACCGCCGTCAGAACCTTTCTCTGTCTGTCCGTCCTGCCGAAATCCGTTCCCAGGTAGCGGTTCCTGCTGTATGCCAGGGCCTGGGGGCCGTTTAAATGCACCAGTCCGCCCTCGGGTAATATATCCATGTTATCCGTTCCCTGGGGCCTGCCGGTGAGTATATTATATTCCACCAGATAGCCGTTGACATACTCCATCTCCTCGCCCGTCAGTTCCAGCTCAATTCCCCCGACCGCGTCCACCAGTCCCGCAAAGGCTTCAAAATTCACCAGCACATAACGGTTCACGGATATGTCAAAGTTCTTCTCGATGGTTTCCATCAGAAGTTCCGCACCCCCGAAAGAATATGCCGCATTCAGGCGGTTTCCATCATGCCCCGGTATCTCCACATACATGTCACGCAGCAGGGATGTCATATAGATTTTCTTCGTCCTGCTGCTGATAGAGAGTAAAATCATGGCGTCGGAACGGCCATCCTCACCATTTTCCCGGGAGTCATTGCCGATGAGCAGGATATTCACCACTCCGTCTTCCTGCATGGGTGTCCCCGCCAGGGAAGCAATCTCCTTGTAGTCCATCTTGCTGTACACTGCCCCCACCAGCAGATGCAGCCCAAATCCCAGCAGTGCGAAAATAACTCCCACTGCAATCAGGAATTTCAGCAGGCGGTGTTTCTTTTTCCGTTTCTTCCGGGGTTTTGGCGTATTCTGCGTTTTGGTTTTCTTCTTTGCCATCTGAGGCTCCTCCTGATGCCGTTTCTTCCGTTTCGGAGGCTCCCCGCCATCCTCTTCTTCCCTCTCTTCGTACCCTTCTGCCCGTCCCGGTCCCCGGCGCGGTGGTTCGTAATCCTCTTCCCCTTCGCCGTATCCTTCCCCACGTCCCGGTCTGCGCCTCGGCGGTTCGTAGTCCTCTTCTCTTTCGCCGTATCCTTCCCCACGCACCGGTCTCCGGCGCGGCGCCTGGTAGTCCTCTTCTGCTTCGCCGTATCCTTCTCCACGCACCGGTCTCCGGCGCGGCGGCTCGTAACCTTCATCCTCCGGCTGTCCGAAACGGCCGGAACCTCCTATTATATCCAGTTCCTCCTCCCGGCCATGTCTCCCCCGGTTTTCCGATAAAGCTGCTCCCGGTTTCCCGGTCATATCCATTTCTTTCTCCAGAAACTCCTCCAGTCCCCGCTGGATTTGCTCCATTTCATTACCGTTTTGATTATCCATTCAGAATGATATATTCCTTTCCTGACACTTTTGCCTGGCAAAACAACTCTCCTGCAAAAACAAAACATATGCCCCCGACAGGAACATCCCTGCTCCCCGCTAGTCTGCAGACTTCACCCTTGCAGGCAGGTACTTCCCTTTATGAAGTACATTATAACATGCGGCAGAAAAAGAAACATTAAATTTTTAATAAAATTCTTCTTATTTCTTTCCGCATGTTCGTTATTCCATAATATATTTTACTATATTTTGTGTTTTTCTCATTTTTCTTCTTTTACTTTTTTCAGAATCAAAGTTTGTCTTGACGCTTTCCTGTATAAAATGTATTCTGGTATCAGAGAAGATATCTGAGATCTGTCCTCTCCGCACTTGTCCCATAAGCCAGAACATCATAACATATAACTTTATTTTACCAGGAGAATCCTTTATGAAAAAACATGCTTCAACCCTCTTGCTTTTATGCTGTATTCTGTTTCTCACCCTGCCCCTCACATGTATGGCAGAGGCAGCGCCGGACAAGACCGGCAGTCAGGTAGATATTCTTTTCCTGCACGATACCCATTCCCATCTGAACAGTTTCCTCACCAGGGAAGATGGCCGGGACGTGACTCTGGGAGGGTTCCCCCAGATCAAAACCCTCATCGATCAGGCCAAAGAAAAAAATCCGGATACCCTTGTTCTGGACGCGGGTGACTTCTCCATGGGCACTCTGGTACAGACCATTTTCCACACGGACGCACCCGAACTGCGGATGCTGGGCCTTCTCGGATGCGAAGCCACCACCTTCGGCAATCATGAGTTTGACTACCGCTCTTCGGGACTTGCAGGCGCACTGGGCGCCGCCTCCGGCAGCGGGGATCCCGTTCCTGCCATTACCATTTGTAATATCGACTGGGAAACCATGGAAGCCGAAGGCCTAACTCCTGACCAGCAGCTGCTGAAAGATGCTTTTACCGCCTATGGCGTAAAAGATTATGTGGTACTCACGAAAGGAGATGTGAAAATTGCGGTGCTGGGTGTCTTCGGGGAGGATTCCCTGGAATGCGCCCCCACCTGCGTGCTGAAATTCAGGGATATCTCGGAGGCTGCCGCGGATACCGTGGCAAAAATCCGCGAAAACGAGGATGTGGACATGATTGTATGCGTTTCCCACAGCGGAACCGACCCTGACCCTGGCAAATCGGAGGATGAAATTCTGGCAAAGGCGGTACCGCAGCTGGACCTGATTATCAGCGGCCACACGCACACGACCCTGGCCGAACCGGTCCGGCACGGCGATACTTATATCGTGTCCTGCGGTTCATACGGAAGAAATCTGGGGGCTCTCTCCATGTGCCGGACCGCACAGGGCCGCTGGGCGCCGGATGACTACAGCCTGATTCCCATCACGGAAGATATTCCGGCCGACCCTGACACACAGTCCAAAATAGACAGCCTCATGGAAAAGGTGGACTCCACCTATCTGGCGCAGTTCGGGTACACAAGCCGGCAGGTGCTGGCACAAAACGATGTTACATTTGCCACATCGGACGATCTGTATTACACCCATACAGAACACAATCTCGGAAATCTGCTGGCAGATGCCTTTGCATATGCGGCCGGCCAGGCCGATGACGCCGACACGCATCCCGTGGATGTAGCCATTGTGCCCTCCGGCTGTGTACGTGACACCTTCGTCACGGGTGACATTACCGTGGAAGATGTTTTCAACGCCTACTCCCTGGGAATCGGAGCCGACGGAATCCCCGGATATCCGCTGATCAGCATGTACCTGACCGGAGAAGAGCTGAAAACCGGGGCTGAGATTGATGCCTCCGTATCCGACTTTATGCCCTCTGCCCGCCTGTATTTGAGCGGCTTCCGTTTCTCCTTCCACCCGGGCCGGCTGATTCTGAACAAAGTCACCGATGCCTGGCTCACTGACAGCGAAGGCACCCGCAGGGAACTGGAAGACGACAGGCTCTACCGCATCGTCTGCGATCTTTACAGCGGGCAAATGCTGGGCGCCGTGACGGATGTGTCTTACGGGCTCTTGTCCGTACAGCCCAAATTCGCCGACGGCACCCCCATCGAAAATATTGAGGATGCCATTATCACGGACAACGGCCGGGAATTAAAGGCCTGGGCCGCCATCGCAGGCTATCTGGACTCCATGGAAGATACGGATGGAGATGGCATTTCCAATATTCCCCGGTATTATGCCGAAACCCAGGGACGCAAAATTGTGGAAGACAGTACCTCTTTCCTGGACCTGGTCAAAAACCCCAACAAGTTTGCCCTGATCATTGCAGGCCTTTTTATTCTGGTCATAACACTGCTGGTCCTGCTGATCATTTTCAGTGTCAGAACCGTCCGTAAAATCCTGGCAAAAACAAAGAAATGACCACACCCCCCTGCCGTGCGGCAGAAGTCTTCCTGACAACTGCCGCATGAAAAATTTCCGCCCTTCATAGCAGCTCCCTGCGCAGCGGAGCCACCTGGGCCGCCTTCGACAAGGGCACCCTGTAGAGCAGGAGCGTAAGAAAATACTGCAGCAGCGCTCCCGCCGCCAGGGCAGCCAGCCCCAAAATAATTGCCATCCCGAATGAGAACCAGCCATGCCGTAATAAATTCCATTCATAGATGGAATTCACTCTTATCCGGGTCAGTAACAGCATCAGGGCCGGGATGAAACACAGCGTGGCCGCCACAAAATATTTATAGGCAATTCCCATATAAAGCATCACTGTCATCATCAGCGCCGCCTGAATCAGGAGGCTGCCTGCCCCCCAGCCCATGGAGTCCGGACGGACCAGCACTATAATCCCCCTTTCCAGAACGGCCACCAAATACATCAGCGCCATACTGCCGAAAGTGACAGCTGCCGGCACAGAAGTCTGCATCCTCTTTTTGCAGGGAGATGCCTGCACCATATTGGATGCGCTCAGGGAATAAAGCATCTGCGTGGGCAGCAATCCCACACTCATCAGCATGCATCCCGACAGAATCCCCTTGTACGTTGTGATATTGGGAAAAATATATAACACATTCATCCCCAGCAGCGCTGCTGCCACAAACAGATTCGTCTTAATACCGTAAGAATAGCGCAGGATTTTCATTCCCAGTTTCCAATTACTTATCATACATAATCCTCCATTTTTGCTCAGTACACGAATTTGGGCGTAAGCACAAATTTGCCTGTGAAAAATTTATTTTTCACAGTATGATCCCTCCACTTTCCGCATGGCCGTATTTACCGTCAGAACACTGACAATGATGTCAAGCCCCAGAAAAATCATTCCGGTTCCAAGTACAGATTCCGGCAGCCCCAATGCATACATCACCACGGCCATCAGAACCACGGCCCCATATCCTGTCACCATGTTCATCCACAGCATACTTCCGAACCTGGTAATCAGAGTGCCCAGAACCGATATAAAATAGGAAAGAAACGCAAAATACAGCAGAACCTGGACGCTGCGCAGCCCTTCCCCCATCCATGCCTCCAGCACGGTTCCCCTGCCCATGCCGTCCCCCCGGGGCCGTGCGCCTCCCGGGATCTGTATGACCAGGTAGCAGGCGGCCATGGTTCCTATGGCAGTCAGCATTCTCCTGAGCAGATCCAGCGCCAGGGCATCCCGCATGAACTGCATTCCCCGGCCGGAAGTCCGAAGATAGTCCAGCTTTGCCACATCTTTTGTCTGAATCCCCCCGAATAGCCAGTTGTCGGCGAGTATCTCTGCCAGGGTCAGCAATAAGGCTGCAATCACAATTCCCGCCTCCGCAAGCTTACTCCCTGTGCAGAACGCAATTGCAGCCAGACTGGCAGGCACCAGCAAATACACCACAATTCTGTATACAAGGGAGGTAAATACCAGATAAGCCTTTATCTTTCTTTTCATTTCCATAACACCTTTCCCATCCCGGCAGACCTGCTTTCAGACAGTCTTCCGTCCTTTTTATGACAGCAGTGTCATTATGATACCTTCAGCTTTGTATTCGCTTTCATCACCGCCACGCTGATCTGGGATAAGGTGGGAATTTCCGTTGTTACATCCATTCCCGCCAGCCGGTCCAGATCCTGCGCCAGACAGATTCCCTCAAACCCGTAACTGCTTCTGTTCATGGAGTAAAGAATCTCCCTTGCCCGCTGCGTATCTGCCGCTTCCCCCTTCACCAGGATATATTTTTCCTTTAAGTCTTCCACAAATCCTTCTTCCACCACATTTCCATGCTCCAGGATAATGGCATAATCCGTCACATTTTCCATATCCGCAATGTTGTGGGTGGAAAAAAATACGGAATGCTCACCCGCCCCGCGCTCCAGGTATTCCCTCATCATGTCACAGAGTTTATCCCGCATCAGCGGATCCAGCGGGGATGCCGGCTCCAGAATCAGACATTCCGTGTCCCGGGCCAGGACAGTCGCCAGCATCAGTTTCATTCTGGTTCCATCGGACAATTTCTTCACATCCCCGGTGAGACTCCTATGGATTCCCAGTTCCCTGCAGATATCCCGGAACCTTTTCTTGTCAAAATGATCAAACAGCAGTTCGCTGACCTCTTCCACCTGACCTATGGTCCAGTGGGGAAGAAAATAACTCCCCGGTCCGGTATATCCTATTCTTTCCTGCACACCCTCATCCAGTCCATTTTTCCGGCGTCCAAAATAATTCACTTCCCCCTCAAAGTCCAGCCGGATTCCGGTGAGAAGATTGAGCAGCGTGGTCTTACCCGCCCCGTTTTCCCCGATCAGCGCGGTGGCAAACCCTTTGGGGATTCCCAGCCGGGGCACGGACAGCACAAAGCCCTTATAGCGCTTCCTGAGATCTCTGATCTCTATCACATTTTCGCATCCCGTTTTTGTTTTGCATTCCGTTTGGTCTGTTCTGTTCTCACGGCTGTCTATCTGTCTTTCTTGCATTTTTTACTCCATTTCTGCGCTGTTTTCCGCGCCCCTTCTGTTCCGTATCCCACACCTTTATGATTTCCCGGCATCCTGTATATCTTCCATATCCAGCAATGTTTTTAAGGTTCCCTGCAGCTCCTCCGCAGTCATGCCCGCTATTCTTGCCGAACGGATTGCTTCCATCAGAGATTCCTCCACCTTCCGAAGATGCTGTTCCCAAAGCATCTGGCTGTCCTGGGCATTCACGTAAAAGCCTTTTCCCTGGGATGCCGTCACAAGCCCCTCTGCCTCCAGCTGTTCGTATGCCTTCATGGTAGTGATGACACTGATCTTCAGATCTTTCGCCAGTCCCCGTATGGATGGCAGATATTCTCCCTCCTTTAATCTGCCCTCCAGAATGTCTGCCTTTATCTGTTCGGCGATCTGCTGATAAATGGGCACTCCGGAATTTTGCAGTAATTTCAAATCCACATCACCCCCTAAACTGTTTATATGTTATATATACAGCATAATCAGTTGTTTGTCAACTGTTTTTTCAACGAAAACAAAACCCAGAGCTTTTACGAAGTCCTTGACAGGGCAGACGCAAATGGCATATGATAGTTTTAATACAGACAAGATGTTTCATCTGGAAAAGGAGGGTATCATGGCTATTTATCAATTGCACAATGATGTGATTTCCATTGCGGTGGAGAGCCGTGGGGCAGAGCTGAAATCATTGAAAAAGCTGGACAGCGGAACCGAATATATGTGGTGCGCGGATGCAAAATACTGGGGCAGAACCTCACCTGTTCTGTTCCCCTTTGTGGGAGGGGTGAAAAACAGGGAATACCGGACCAAGGGCAGAACCTATCAAATGACCCAGCATGGTTTTGCAAGAGATATGGAATTTACCCTGCTCTCCCAGAACGAAAGCGAACTTTGGTTTGTGCTTTCTTCCAATAAAGAAACCCTGGAAAAGTATCCCTATAAATTTACCCTGAAACTGGGTTACAGGATAGAGCACACAAAAGTTACCGTACTTTGGCAGGTGGAAAATCCCGGAGAAGAAACCCTGTTTTTCTCCATCGGCGGACACCCTGCCTTCAACTGTCCCCTGGAAGGCGGCGCCGGGCAGACAGACTGTTTCCTGGATTTCGGCAGCACGGACAAAGTCACCAGCACCAGAATCAGTGAGAATGGCCTTGCCCTGGACGCTGTGGACGAATATATCCTTGAAAACGGAAAACTGGCTTTGACAGAACATCTTTTTGACAGGGATGCCCTGGTAATTGAGGGAAATCAGACAGACACCGCCGCCCTATGCGGTAAGGATGGCATGCGTTATCTGACGGTTACCATGGACGCCCCCTTGTTCGGCATATGGTCACCGCCGGGAAAACAGGCCCCTTTTGTGTGCATTGAGCCCTGGTATGGCAGATGTGACAATGAAAATTTCACGGGAACACTGGAAGAGAGGGAATGGGGGAATCAGATTGACCCCGGCCAGGTGTGGAACGCCTCCTATACCATTGAGATATAAGGCAAAAGCGGAAAACGAACCATCTTCCCTTTTGAAAAGTTATATCCACTGAAAATCAGTCAGTAAAATACACTGCGGGACCGCCTTCATGGAACAAGGCAGTCCCGCTTTCCCTTCCCGGCAAGTAAAACACCGTTTCTTCCGGAACGTGTTTGATCATTGCTTTCCGGCAGTCCCGCTTCTTTCCTCAGCGCTCAGGAATCCGGAGCACCTGTCCTATGCTCAGCATATCCCCGGAAAGACCGTTCAGGTTCTTAATGGCATCCACCGTAGTGTCAAACCTTCTGGACAGCAGCCACAGGGTATCCCCCGCCCTGACCGTGTACTCAAAATATCCTCCTGTCTGGGGTGCAGGAATTTTCAGCACCTGCCCCACCTGAATCAGGTCGCCGGTCAGTCCGTTCAGCCGCTTCAGCGCCTCCACAGTGGTATTATACCGCAGCGCGATCAGCCACAGACTGTCCCCTGCCTGCACAATATATTCCCCGATTCCCGGTTCCGGCCCCGGAGAAGGCACATTCTGGCCGATTCCCTGATAGACATCATACAGCTTTTTCCAGGTCATGGCTCCCACAATCCCATCCGGCGCAATCCCCATGGCCTGCTGGAAAGCTACCACCGCCTGGCGGGTTCCGCTGCCGAAAATCCCGTCCTGGGCAGGCGCGGGCACGGTGGGATAATATTCGGAAATTACGTCCAGAAGATACTGCAGCGTAATCACGTCCTGGCCCCTGGAGCCCTGGCGCAGCACTGCGGCGGGAGGAACCGTCCCGATCCCCAGCGTGCTGCCTTCGCTGTCCAGTTCCGCCAGTCTTGTCACGGCGGTGTAAAGGCTGGAAATTTTTAACCAGGTGGCTTTTCCCACAATCCCGTCCGGGGAAAGGCCGAAGATATTCTGGAATTTTGTGACTGCCGCCTTTGTGCTGTCCCCAAAATTTCCCGTTTTATCCGTAATCACCGGAATGGCAGGATAATTCCTGCGTATTCTGTTTAAATAAGTCTGTATGGTCTCCACATCCAGTCCCGTGCTGCCCACCCTCAGGGGTGTGCCCGGGTAAGAGGTGACAGATCCCGATATCACATTGGTCTCTACGATCTCCACATCATCCGGGTAATAGGTGCGCAGAATCTGCAGGGGCGTAAATCCCCTCTCTGCCAGGGAAACCGTGCCCCACTGGGACATTCCCTGACAGACAACCGTGGTTCCGTTGCAGAAAGATGTAAAGTAAGGTGCATTCTGCCCCTGCCTGCGGACATATTCATTGAAAATATCATCCACAATCCTGCTGACAGATTCATAGATGGGGCGTCCGTTCACAAAATACTGGTCATAGGCAGTACTATTCGTGATATCATAGTCATACCCCCGGCTTCTGTACCATTCCGTGTAGACACGGTTCAGTGCAAATGTGATAATGGCATAAATATTGGCCCTGAGGGACGCTTCCGGCCAGGTGGGATAGATCTCGCTGCTGGCCACATTTTTTACATAATCGGGAAAAGACACTTTCACATTGGCGGCGCTGGAACCAGGCGCGCCCAGATGCACCGTTATGGGATTGGGAATCACCACCTGCCTTAAGACTTTGGGGTCATAATCCACATCCCCTTCCTGGGAACGGGTTCCATCCATGGCCACGGCCGGTTTTCCCACAAAAACTCTGACCTGCTCCGGACGGCGCTGCGCCTGCTGCATGGGCAGAAGCGCCATGGGCAGAACGGCTGTCTCTCCTTCGTAAATCGGGACAGCCATCACATATAAATCCTGAAAGCCCGCCCTGCGGGCCAGTATATTATAGCTGTAATATGGCAGTCCGGTATAATATCTGTTCTGGGAAAAGCGCCTGTCCACAGTTTCCAGCAGAATATCCTTTGTCTCCCCGTTTTCATCCGTAACCAGATCATATATGCGGTTGCCCTGGTCATCCAGTACCGATACCTGCACCCCGCCAATGGGAACTGCCTCATGGGCGGTCCGCGCCTGTATCTTCAAATATCCAACGGCCATATGTCGATACTCTCCTCATATCCTGTCATATATAACATATGAAAAAAACCCGTGAGGGTTCCTTTCTCCGGCCACTTTTACGCCAGGTCCCAAAAACACATTCTGCCGGCAGATTTTCCGGCATATCAAAGCGCCATTTATGACATTTCCATTAAAATCACGGTATTTTCCTCCGATATAGATAGCAGAACAAAAAACCTGCACAAGAAAGGAGCCGCCATGAATTCTATGATCGGCACAAATTATGTACCTGAAACCGCCTCTCATGGCGAAATGCCCCGTTCTGCCATCAGTGGATATGAAAAAACAGACTGCAATTTTGCGGATACAATGGCCGAAAAGTATTTCTTTTCTCCCAAGGACATGACACTTGCGGAATACAAATTATATTTCCACGATAAAGTAAACGCCCTCTATACTCATCCCTCCCAGAAACGCCTGTTTTGGTTCATCGACATCACGGAAGCCGCTTACAGGAGAATGCAGGCAGACCCGTTGTATGAGCAGCAGGTGCTTCAGTTCCTGGCAAGAATCAAGTCCGTAAATTACGGAAGCCATGTCCCCAGATTTGCCCTGGTCCACATTGATGATACCTGGGAAAAATGCTATGGCTACACTTGCGGCATACAGGACGACGAGCGCGCGAGACGCGCTGCCGCCCGGCGGCGCCTGAAAAAAGAAATGGAAAAAAAGGCGAGACGGAAAAGACTGCTGAAAGAATACCTGAAAAAGAAAGCCCAGGCAAAAAGGCTGCAGGATAAGCTTCTGACGGCCCAAATTGCAAAACACAAGCTGGAGCAGGCCCGCCTGCTGAAATCATGGAATGATGACCGCCAGAGGCGTCAGGCCAGCCAGGCTTATGCGGCCAGCCTTTTTATGCTGGGCAGACGGGAACAGCAGCTGGAATCCGAGACATACTATTAAAGACTGCCCTTCAGCTCCCACAAATTTTTAATCTGTGGCTGCAAAGTCTCAAAATCCCAGATTTTTTCGCTGGTACTCCTGCGGTTTGGGTCATTGACGAAAAAACCGTTCTCGTCGTATCCCCAGAGCAGGATAAAATGCCCTGTGGTGGTAAAATCACCCGGCCTCATACTGCAGACCACCAGCCCGCCTTCATCCAGGGCACGCTTTATGATGTTTTCATCCAGGGACAGTTCGGCGCCGCCAAGCCCCAGTTCGGCTGCGCCATCTGTCCAGAGGCTCCAGCTGGTTCCCGCCTGTGTATAATAGCCCCTTTCATAGACAAATTCTGCCATCTTCCTGGGCGTCATGTCCAGGTCTTCCGTAAAATACAGATACGCCATGTCCAGGCACAGAGGCCCGCAGCCTGCCAGTCCTATCATATTGCTTCCATATGCGTCATATCCCCAGCGCTTATCCCATTGCATCAGCAAAGGCACTTCCCCGCTGACAAAATCCTGTGACAAATCTATGGGCATACTTTTATAATTTTCCCGTTCCGGATAGCTGTTTACATAATCCGCCGCCTCTTCATTCTTCTCCAGAAGTTCCCGCATATCCTCCGTAAACGCCCCGAACTCCCCATCCCAGGAAACCCGCACCCCATTGTCCGGCAGCATCCGGGCACTGTCATATCCCAGGGGAAGAGGCTGCTGCATGCCGCGCAGCAATGCCATAATGCTCAAAACAGCCACTGCCCCCATGGCAGTCAGGAAAAAAAGCCTTGCCGCCCTTCTTCTGCGGCGCTGTCTCTGTATTCTTCTGGATACCGGCCTTGCATGGGACCTGCGCACGTTTCCCGCTGTTCCCCCGCTCCTGCCGCCTGTGTATCCGGCAGGCATCCGCCGGACTCCCTGTACTACACTGATCTGATTTCCGCCCATATAAAAATCCTCCTGTCATTTGTCTGTTTTAAAACAGGAACCGCCGCGCGAACCCTGTAATCATGTTTCCATTATCCACGATAAGAGGCATTCCTATTTTATCTTTTTATTGTGAAATTCCTAAGATTTTATAAATATGAGGCCCGCACCGGCATATCTGCCGGATCCGTCACACAATCTTCTCGGCGTTTATTTTTTCATGGTCACGGAATAACAAATATCCGGTGCCGTTATAATATTCATATCCTATGACTTCCCGCTGCCGGTCATTTTCCCCATTGTCTCCCGGTACAGTGACTTTTGCACCGATGGGATACTGACATGCCATCTCCAGAAACGAAATCATGATCTGCCTTCCTGTCTCTTTCCATACTTTTGAAATCCGAATACCAGTTTTACCAGTTCCCGGCAGATTATGCAGCCTTTTCTTTCTTTTGCATTTGGAAAAAACCAAATCCCATGAACATTTCACCGGCAGGAACACTGGCAAAGCCGTCCGGAGAGTGGTATAATCTGTTTTAATGACAGGTAACCTATCTGCAGACAAAAAGATGGGGGGGCTTCCCCCCGGCACAAAGGAGGCCTTTATGGACATCAAAGAACTTACCCGGCTGCTGGTTACATCCAGTGAAAATTTTAACCAGACAAGATACATTCCCTGGTGGGAAGAAGCCTATGGGGCTTCCGAAAACCGCACCTTCCAGTATAATATTTTGGAGGAAGATGTCATACTCGGCGCGGATGCCTGCGTCACGAAATGTACAAAAGAAGAACTTCTGGCGCCCGTAGGCGCGGTCGGCCTCACTTTGTTCCATCTGCTGGTGCTGCATAATTTCCGTGACCTGGTGGAGAAATTACTCTGCGACGGGAAAGTGACGGCACGGGAAGCGGACATGCCCGACCACAGGGGCCATGGTCTCACGCCCTTTCTGCTGGCATGCGCATGCGGAAATCTTGCCATGGTAAATCTCCTGAAAGCACATGGCGCCAGCGATTCTGCCTGCGACGAAAGAGGCATGAACGCATACCACTTTCTTGCATATCCCAGATTTGAGCAGCTGAGCATCAGTTTTACCTGCCTGGATAAAAGTGTGGAGCAGCGGGCGGAAATTGCCCGTCTGCTGACTTGTGACATTCACAAAAAGAATGAAAAAGGCTTCACCCCCCTGGAACACCTGCTTTCCACGGAATATAGTTCCAGCTATACCTGGCCCCTGACAGAGGTGTTTCTGGAAAAAGGCGCCGGCACAGATTATGTGGACCAGGAGGGAAACACGCTGCTGATGATGGCCCTGAAAAACAGGCACCAGACGGCGGCCCTGCAGCTGATGGCCCATTGTCCGGACATGTTGGACACACCTGACGGCAAGGGCGTAACTCCCGCCCGGCACGCCGTGGATTACCAGAACCATGGCATGTTTCTGGCCCTCACCGGCCATGGGGCCGCAGCCGTTCCCAACCAGCTTATGCAAAACTTTTCCCTGGCCCAAATTGCGCACCGTGCTTTCTGTGAGATAATGTCGGATGACAGGGATGCCATGTCCCTTGCCTTATATCTGGCAGAAAGGCTGGTCCGGCAGACAGACCCGGATGATGACGACGATATGTGCGAACTCAAAAGTATCTTCCGTTCCTCCCTGGCCCACGACGGCAGCTGCCATGTACTGGAACTTTGCCGGGATGCCGGAATTGATTTTACCGCATCCTTTGAAGATTGCGGCGACTTTGTCTGTCTTCGGGACGAGTGCCTGGAATGCGGCCACGGAGTGACCGTTATCAAAAAACTCCTGGAATTCGGCGTGGATATGGACACGGCCATAACATACGGTAAGACTCCCGCCAATATTATCGCTTCCCTGGACAAAGGAAGCGACCTGGACGAAAAAATCTTTTTTGAGGAAGCGGCAAAACTTTTATCCACAGAATCCATGGAGCAGACAGACAAACGCGGTATGGCCGCCATTCACCATGCCGCCAAAAACGGACACACCGGCATGATAAAAGTCATGCTGGAAAGGGGCGTGGATAAGAATCTGGCGGCAGATGTCCCGGCAGAGCCCGGAACCACCCCGCTGCACCTGGCCTGCATGTATGGCCATGCGGACATAGTCAGGCTGCTCATTGCCGCCGGCGCGGACGATACCGCCAAAACCCTGAAGGGAGAAACCCCCGCCCATGCGGTGCTCCTGAATAAGAAAGCCGGACGAAAGCTGGAAACGGCACAGATAGCGGAAATTCTGAAGGAACTTAAAAACCTGGATGTGGCGGCAGACGATGGGAAAACTCCCCTTCTTCTGCTGGGCAGCCAGCTGGAAAACCTGCTTCCCATATTCCTGGAAAAAGGCGTTAATGTCAACCATCAGGATCATAACGGCATGACTGCCATGATGCTTTATCCCGACAAGGACACCATCAAAGAGCTGATCCGGGCCGGAGCCGACATCCATCTGGCAGACAAAAACGGAGATACCGTACTGCATCACGCATTGGAGAACTTTCATACCTCAGCGGCCCGTTACCTGATCAAGAAAGGCGCTGATTACAACCGCCCTGACAATATGGGAAAAACTCCCGTTCAAATCGCCGTGGAAATCGGTGCGGATTCCGTGCTGGAACTTATGACGGATATCCGTTAAAAGACGTTACGCATGCCAAATTCCCTGCACCCGCAGATGGTCCGTTTTGTCATATTCTGAAGTGAAAAAACACCTTCTGCCGGGAACAGAACAGCTTGACAGGAAAACGCCTGGTGTCATATGATAATAATATACCATGATTTTGTGCGCATCAGCGCACATGGAATCAGTAGTTGACACAATGTCCTTCTGTGTCAACATTGTGCCATGTGACACAGAAGGATTCACAATGACGGTCCCGGAAAGCCGGACATGTCTTCAGCCGGCAGCGCCGGAAACATCTTTGTCAGCAGAAAGGAGTCACTTTATGGACAAAATCGAAGCAATCAAAAATTTATGCCGGGAAAAACAAATCCGCATGATCGACTTTAAAATGACGGATATTGACGGACGCTGGCGCCACATTACCATACCGGTGGAAAGGTTCGGTGCAGACACCTTTACATACGGAATCGGGTTCGATGGCTCCAACTACGGCTATGCCCCCATTGAAAAAAGCGATATGGTATTTCTCCCCGACCCGGACACTGCCTATGTGGATCCCTTTGCCCAAATCCCCACGCTTACCATGTGCGGCAATGTATGTACCATAGGCAGGGGAGAAAACACACCCTTTGACCAATATCCCAAAAATGTGAGCCTTCGTGCCATAGAATATATGAAGGAAACGCAGATTGCCGACCGTATGGTCATTGGACCCGAATTTGAGTTCTATCTGTTTGACAATGCCCGCTTTGAAGTCAGCCCCAGACAATGCGGCTTTTGTATCGACACCAGGCAGGCCGAATGGAACAGCCGTCTGGATGTGCCCGGAAACAACGGATACGAAGTCCCCCACAAAGGAGGCTATCATGTTTCGGCCCCCCAGGATGTGGGATACGATCTGAGAAGCCGGATGTGCATGATGATGGAAGAATGGGGCATCCGCGTAAAATACCATCATCATGAGGTGGGCGGCCCGGGCCAGATGGAGATCGAAGTGGAGCTTGCGGACATGCCCGCCATGGCCGACAATACCATGATTATCAAATATATTATCAAAAACCTGGCGGCCCGGGAAGGCAAAACCGCCACATTTCTGCCCAAGCCCATCTATCAGGAGGCAGGGAGCGGAATGCATGTACATATGCTGCTGTTCAAGGACGGACGGCCCTTGTTTTATGATGAAAACGGCTATTCCGGCTTAAGCCGTACTGCCCATTATTTCATGGGCGGCCTGCTGAAGCACATTGCGTCCCTTTGCGCCTTTACCAATCCTTCCACCAACTCCTTCAAACGGCTGGTTCCGGGATATGAGGCGCCTGTCACCATTGGATATGCAACCTCCAACCGCAGCGCGGTCATCCGGATTCCTGCCTACGCAAAATCCCCGGATACAAAACGGTTTGAGCTGCGCAATCCGGATGCCACGGCGAATCCCTACTATGCCTATGCCGCGATTCTGATGGCCGGTCTGGACGGCATCGAAAATCAGATCGACCCTTCCGAAAACGGATGGGGGCCTTATGACTTCAACCTCTACACCCTCTCGCCGGAAGAGCAGAAGAAAATAAAAGGACTGCCCAAATCCCTGGACGAAGCTCTGGAGGCCCTGGAGGCAGATCATGATTACCTCACAAAAGGAGGCGTGTTCCCCCAGCGTCTGATTGATATCTGGGTGGCCCGCAAACGTGCAGAATTAAAACAGTTAAACCAGATCCCCAATCCGGCAGAATTCAAAATGTATTATGATCTATAAATTCCTGATCCGGAACCGAAACACATTCCATGGGCGGCTTCCATCCGCAGAGCCGTAAGCAGACAGTTTCATAAAGAAAACGGCTTTGCACCCGGAGGCCGCGAAAGAGAGGGCACCATATGAGCGACAATAAAAAACAGATTATTTTACTTATGACCGATGCCACCAGACAGGATATGGTAGGCTGCTACGGAAATCCCCGGGTACACACACCAAACCTTGACGCCCTGGCGCAAAGAGGCATCCGCTATGACAATGCCTACACCTGCCAGCCCGTCTGCGGCCCGGCGCGCTCCGCGCTGTTTACCGGTGTCTATCCCCATTCCAACGGCAGCTTTTCTAACAGCATCCCTCTGGGCGCCAATGTAAAAACCATAGGGCAGCGCCTGTCCGACAATGGTATCCGCACTGCCTATATCGGGAAATGGCATCTGGATGGCGGTGACTATTTCGGCCTGGGCGCCTGCCCGGAAGGCTGGGATCCCCAATATTGGTACGACATGAAATGCTATCTGGAAGAGCTGACGGAGGAAGAGCGGGTGGCATCCAGAAATCCACAGACAAACAAGAAAAATATTCCTGCAGACTTCACCTTCGGCCATCGCTGTGCCGACCGGGCCCTGGACTTTTTACATAAACACGGGGACGAGGACTTTTTTCTGACTGTTTCCCTGGACGAACCCCATGATCCCGGACTCTGTCCGGAACCTTATGCCTCCATGTTTGAAGACTATGAATTTCCCAAATCCCCCAATGTGTGGGATACCCTGGAGGGAAAGCCCCAGTACCAGAAATACTGGGCCGGAAAGAATCTGGAAAGCGACAGGGATTCCCTCACCATCAAAGTTCCCTATTATCTGGGCTGCAATGCCTTTGCGGACTCCGAAATCGGGCGGGTGCTGGACTGCATCAGAGTCTGTGCCCCGGATGCCTTGGTCATCTACACATCCGACCACGGCGATGCCCTGGAGAGCCACTGCCTGTATGCCAAGGGGCCTGTCATGTACAATGAAATCGCCAGGATTCCCCTGATGATCGCCGGTCCCGGCGTGCCGGAGGGAATTGTTGACAAAAACCCGGTGAGCCATATCAACCTGCCTGCCATGATCATGGAGTATATGAATCTGCCCGTCCCGAAATGTTTTGAGGGCAAAAGCCTCCTGACGGAGATATATCACCCGGAGATCCGGATAAATGATTTTGTCATTACGGAATTTACCCGGTATGAGATTGACCACGACGGTTTCGGCGGCGTTCAGATGATGCGGGCCATTTTTGACGGACGCTACAAGCTGGCCGTCCATCTTCTTGACCCCACGGATGAATTTTATGATCTGGATTCGGATCCTTATGAAATGAAAAACCGGATATGGGACGAGTCCCTGGAAGAAGAAAAAGTCCGTCTGCACAAACTGCTTCTGGAGTGGATGAATACCACGCGGGATCCCTTCCGGGGATACCAGTGGGAACACCGGCCCTGGCGGAAAAATCTTACCCCTCCCACATGGGGCTATACCGGATACACACGCCAGCGTGAAAACGAAGAATATGAGCCGCGCCAGCTGGACTATTCCACCGGCCTGCCCATGGAAGAGGCAACACGCCTGAAATAAAAGACCCCGCGGCTCCCCCGGCAGTCCTTTCTGACAGCCCCGGGAGCCGGTTTTCAGCGCTATACCTGAATCACCCGTTTCCTGCTCCATCTTCCCGTTAAAAACCACAGAAACGAAATCACATAATTCACAGTCCAGCCCATGGGAACCGCATACCAGACTGCCTCCACTCCCCATATGCCTGCAAAGCGGAAGGAGACAAACACCCTGATTCCCAGGTTGATCAGGTTTGCCAGCGTAAACACGCCCACATCCCCGGCCCCTTTCAGTACTCCATCCGTGATGGCCTTCATTCCGATAAACACAAAGAAGAAACGGATAAAGCGCAGATAGGTATCCCCTGTGGCAAAGGCCTCCGCACTGCTGCCGTCCTCGATAAAGGCAGAGATAATCTGCCCATGAAACAGGCTCAGCACCAGCAGGATCAGCACGCCAAAGCCCAGCACGATACCATAGGCCGCCTTATACCCCTTCTTCACCCGCTCCGGATCTCCCGCGCCCAGGTTCTGCGCCGTAAATGTGGACATGGCATTTCCCGAAGCAATCATGGGAACAATACAGATAGACTCGATTCTCATGCCGGAAGTATACCCCGCCAGCACGGAAGAGCCGAATCCGTTGACCACCGACTGTACCAGCAGCATCCCAATGGAAACAATGGACTGCTGCAGCATGGAGGGAATGGCGATTTTCACCATGCTACCCAGCATGGCCCCGCTGTAAATCCCCATATCCTGCACTTCTTCCGCCATATTTTGGTATCCCCCCAGACTTTTCATCAGCAAAAGGAAGGAAATCACTGCCGACAGTCCCTGGGCCGCCACAGTAGCAACCGCCACACCCGCCACTCCCATCCGGAAAGCCAGCACCATCAGCAGATCCAGAAATATGTTCAGCACAGAAGAAAAAAGCAGCAAATACAGCGGCGTCCTGGAATTGCCCAAGGCATTAAATACCGCGGACAAAACATTGTACATAAATAAAAACGGCAGACCCACAAAATAAATACGAAGATACAGTACCGCGTCCTCCAGAATGTTCCCCGGTGTATTCAGCGCCTCCAGAATCTGTCTGCACATGGCAAAGCCAAAAATCCCCAGCGCCACACTTACCGCCGCAAAACTCATCAGCGCCGTGTACACGGAAACCTTCATCCTTCCATACTCTCCCGCCCCCAGGTACTGGGAAGTAATCACGGAAGCCCCGATTCCGCCGCCAATGGCTATCATAATAAACACAGTGGTCAGCGAATAGGATGCCCCCACAGCCGCCAGCGCATCCTCCCCCACACACTGTCCCACAATCATGGAATCAGCCATATTGTAAAACTGCTGAAACAAATTCCCCAGTATCATGGGAAGCGCAAAGAAAAACAAAGACTTTCCCGGCGCATCCTTTAGCATGTTGTACTTTTTCATTTTACACCGCCTGCATATTCTGAATCGTAATAAGGAAGCCAAATCTGTACGGCAACATTATAATCCACTTTGCACTGATGTTCAACATAAGAAATCACAAAACATTTCCATATAACAAAGCCATGTCCGGTATATTTTGTATTCCAGACACGGCTTTCCCGAATCGAGACGAACGGCTGTCGTTCAGACTCCGCTTTCCGTCCCATATATTGCGGCTACCATTTCATTCCACTCCCCCGACTCCCTGAGTACATGTTCCACCACATCGCGCACCGCGCCATGACCGCCCTCCACAGTACTGACATAGTCCGCCATTTCAAGTATCTCCCGGCAGCTGTCCTTGGGACAGCCGACAAAACCTGCCATTTTCATAGGCAAAACATCATTCAGGTCATCACCGATATATCCCAGTTCTTCCTTTCTGATATGGTGTTCTTCCATAAATGACTGCAAAAAAGAAGCCTTATCCTTAATATTCTGGTATAAATAGTCCGCTCCCAGTTCATCCATGCGCCGTTTCGTGGCTCCGCATTCCCGCCCTGTCAGGACAATGAGCCTGACACCGGCTTTTCGCGCCGCAAAAAATCCCGCAGCATCCTTTGTGCAGAACTTTTTGAACTCATTTCCGCTATGATCATAGTAAATCCCACCATCTGTCATAGTGCCGTCCACATCAATAACCAGATATTTTATTTTTCTCATCCCATCTCCCCGGGGCCATTGGACCTCTTCCTTTCCCAGATAAGGTCATTATATTATAGTATCATTCTCAAAACCAATCATGATATGGATGGCCATTCGGCCCCTTCATTTCATGGATATGATCTTATTTTATCATAAGCGGAAGGTGTCAGGAACGCAACCTGCACATCTAAGTTATGAATGGTGTCTGCCACTGCCATATTAAATTTATTTCCATGTTCCGTGTAATTGCGAATATGGTTATTATAATAGTTCTTTCCTTCCACCGTATATCCATCCGTTCCTGCCGCAATGATCTTTCCCGCACGGATCTCTTTCAACAGTTTTAAAAGCATTATAAAGCTGTTGCACCCTTCTCCGAAGGAACCCGAAACGCTGTTATAGTCAATGATGTAATCTGCATTTTCCCCCTTCAGATTTGAGGTGATAATTGTTTTGCAGGGAATCTGGTCCAGTCTTTCCAGCCGCTTTCTGTTACTGAAAAAAGCATAATCCACCGGAAAATTTTCCGGAATAAAGTTCACGGATATGACAACTACATCTGTCTGGTCAATATAGTTTTTTATCTTTTTCTCATAGCTTACTATGGAATTTCCCGGCGCCAGCACCAAAATATCCCTGCCGCCAAGCAATTCCCTCAGCTTAAGTCTGTCCTCCGTGTCTTCTATCCGGTTATTTTTATATCCTTCATACATCATATCCGCATATTCCGCGTCGAACACTGCTGTTTTTCCCTGGTCAAAGCGGGATAAAATATGATTGATATCCCGATTGGTCAGGTCTCCTTTTTTCAGATAATATTCCGCGTAATTCCTATGCAGGTTAAACCTGGCAGAAAGAAAATAAGCCGGCGTATATCCCCATTCGGTTTCTCCTTTTAAAGGCGCGATATAGTCCTGTATCCCGTCCATCAGATAGTCTATATCATAAGACTTATCCATATATTCGTTTAAATAATCCGCAATCAGTTCAACCGGAAGATTTCCAGGAATTCTTCCCATTCCCATCAGGCTTCCATCCACAGCCACAGGCCGCCCCAGATGGCGGTCAATAAAATTCTGTGCCAGGCAGCAGCTTAAAGACATATTTTCATGCAGATGAAGGGACAGGCGGATATCCCTGTCGAGATTATGGTCGGAAAGACTCACAATCCGGTCCAGATCCCGGCGTTTCATACTCCCAAATGTATCTACAATTGAAAACTGATAAGGATGAATCTGATTGACCTGTTTTAAAATCCAGATCAGTTCCTCGTCGGAATACCCCATAATATTAATGGGATTGATGCTTAGTTTATATCCTTTTTCCATCACCTTTCCGGCAAACGCAAGCCCTTCCCTTATGTCATGTTCATGGGCTGTAATACGGATCAATTCTATCCCTTTTCCGTTGTATGGGCTCAATTTCCCGATATCATAATTGCCGTTCATGGCCATGGCCGAAAACATGGTTTCACCATATGTTTCCGGAAGAAGCTCATTTAATTCTTCGATCCTGTTACATACCGTGATGTCCGGATGATATCCTTCCACATTTCTCAGAAACCCTACTTCCACCATGTCCACCCGGGCTTTGGTAAGCGTTCTTATTATGTCTCTTGCCCGCCGGAATCCCCACTCCCAGTTATTGACATATCCCCCATCCCGCAGGGTACAGTCCAAAAGCTTTAAATCATAAGATGTCATTATGTTTCTCCCCATTTCTGCACGGCCTTTTGCGCATGTCAAGTTTGTGGATGCCGCGCAGACACAAACTTGGGATTGAAAATTTTCAATTTTCAATCCTCTCCTTCATCATACGGATAACCATATCCAAATCCTTTTCCGTGTCCACCGACAGACTGTGACAGTCCGGAACCGGAATAAACTTCAGTTGTTTTCCATAATCAAGAAAGCGCAGCGTGTCAATTCCTTCTATCCGTTCAAACCGGCCAGGCTGTGAATTTTTGTAGAAGTCCAGCATTTTTTTATTGTATCCGATAATTCCCACATGTTTATAATACTGAAAACTGATTTCCCGGAACGGATACGGAACAGGCGTCCTGGACATATACAAGGCATGATAATTTTCATCAAAAACTACTTTTATGTTAGAGGCATCCATAACCTGGGCCGGGTCTGATATTTCTGTTATAATATTTGTGCCAAATTCCCTGTCCTGCGGAATTTCCCCGGGTATTGCCGCAGCAATGGCCCCGGTATTGATAAGAGGTTCATCCCCGTTTAACTGAAGGTAAAAATCCGCTTCCATTTTCCCTGCCACCTCCTGCAGGCGATGCGCCGCCGTCCTATGGCCGGCGGATGTCATCATAACCGGAATATTATGTTCAGCGCATATCCGGTAAATGCGCTCATCATCCGTGGCTACACAAACCTCATCTAACTCCTTAACGGAGCTGACCCTATGATAAACCCACCAGATCATGGGATGCCCCAGAATATCCCGCAGCGGCTTTCCCGGAAGCCTGCTGGAGCCATATCGCGCCGGAATAATACCTGCAATTTTCATACATGTCCCCCTTTCAAACCATCTTTGAACTTTCGCTTCATCCGGGCCAGCATTCTGACCAGAGACAGATTTCTGACATATGCCCATGAAACATAATACTTTGCAGCCCATTTTCCATAACCATATGTCTGAATTTCCTGATATATGGAATCCCTCTCCCGGGGCCGCAATGTGGGCCGTATCAGATTCTTATTCCTTTCTTCCACCCACTTTCTCTCTGTGGGATATAAGTCAAATTTATCCTTTACCTGATCCAGCAGATGTTCCCCCTGTTCCGTATTCACCAGCAGGCAGGATATGGAAAAACTTTTTCCTTGATTTTTTTCCCTTAAGTCTTCATGATGCTCCGCAGCCCAGTGGTAATCTCCTATCGTTATATCTCCCACGCGGTCCCTGCAGGCAAAGGGACATTGATAGCACATTTCATTATAAGACTTAAAGTTGTAAAAAGCTTCATAGTACGGATCCCTGTACCAGGGCCTCCAGACTACCCCCCCGAGCCTGCTACGCAGAAAAAAAAATATATATTTCTGCAGTTATCCGGTTTCAGGCGGAATTCATATGTATCCATCGATTGGGAGTATCTCCTTTGCCAAAAACGTATGTTTTCCGCAAACATCCCCGGGCTTGGTACCCCGTGACAGATCAGGTCTGCGCAGTACAGACTGCCGGCCCATGTCTTAAAATCCCGGCATTTCTTTTCCAGATAAAGTCTGAGTCCCGCAATCTGACAGGGAGTTCCCGAATATAGAACTTTTCGTCCTTCCTCCAGGTCTTTCCGGACCTCCTCAAAGGTTTCACCTGTGTTACTCTGGACATATTTCGACCGCCGCAGTCTGTCCAGTTCCCCTGCATCTGTTATGCGGATATGCACTGCCTCTATATTCTCATTCATTGCACAGCCATACACCGCACCTTTGCCGTCTAACAGTTCCCGGGCCAGTGCCGAAAACACACCGCCCGACGAACTTCTCCTGACCGTATCTTCATCCTTGTTCACAGCGGCAAATACTTTACGTGTTTCAGAAAAAAGGCTTTTGTCCGGGGAAACAGGGCACACTGCCGTGCACATACCGCAGGAAATGCACTTTTCTTCCGCAACGTAAGCCCGGATGAAGCCTTCCCGGTCATTCTTCATTTTCACCGCATGTACCGGGCAAATCCCCTGGCAGGCTCCGCACCCGCAGCAATGCTGATTTTCTCCAATATGCATAATGCTTCACCCCTCTTTCATCCTGTTCCATAACAGAAGGATTTTTTTCCGTTTCATTGCCGTAAGTCCCAGCATAACCAGAAGCAGCCCGTATCGAATCAAATTATATTGATAGAAAAAGTTTACGCCCACGGTAATGATGATCATAACGGCAGATAAAAGCGCCAGTCTTTTTCCCGGGAACAAATTCACAGAAATACCGTTTTTTCTGCACAGCAGCCGCATCAGGAAATAATGGCATACCGCAAACAGAATATAGCAGAACATGGAGGTATATGCCGCTGCAATAAAGCCGAACCACTGAATCGCAACATAATTTAAAAAGAGATTCAGAATCGCCCCGGCCACCGAAGCAACCATGATATATTTTGATTTTCCATAGTAAAACTCCACCGTGGAAACCTGATTGTATACAAAAGTGAAAAACACACCGGCCGTTATGGGCGGAACGGCATAAACGGCCTGCATGTACTCTTGTGTCGCAAAAATCATAATGACCTCCGGGGCAAACAGCATGACACCGGCTCCCAGAACGGCAATCAGTACAAACAAAGAAACGGATACTCCCGGAATCCCTTCATATCGCTTTGTCTTCAGCTTCTCATACATCCATGGTGTAAATGACGCCGTTATTGCAGAGTTAAACAGCAAAACCGTTTTTCCTATGGTGTAGGCCACTCCGTAAATGCCTGCTTCCGTCTCCCCGCACATATTTGCAATCATGATCCTGTCACACTGGTTCAGGATAATCATTGACAAATAGTGCGGTATCAGCGGCAAATTGAATTTTAATGCATAAGTCCAATACTCTCTGTGGAAAAAAATTTTCCCCCTGACAAACAGGTATATGTAAAACACAAGATTTACGGCTGTTGCTGCTGTCACATAACCGATAATCTTCATGGTGCCTTTATCTTCAAAAAATGTGAATAAAACCGAAACCAGGGTCGTGACAAACGACATTCCCACTGTGGCCAGGGTAAATCCGATATATCGATACTCAAACCGCTGGCGGGCAGTCCAGTACAACAGCGACGGATAAAAAAATGCATAAATCAGCATGGAAAGTATCAGATTCGGCGACAGTCCCAACAGTTTTTGAAAAAAAGCCGGAAATAAAAAATAAATTATCATGCAAAGTATCGCACTCACTGTGGACAATCCCTGCATGGATGCCTGAAATCTGTCCCTGTCTTCCTGATAATATATCATGCCATTATTGAATACCCCCGATGCCAGTTTCAGGGAAGTAAAGATCACAATGATATCCATCCAGGCAAAATACAATGTGGATAATCCATACTGTTCTGTAGTAAGAATCCGGGTAAACAAGGGCATGGTAAGCATATGCAGGCCTTTCTGCAGCACACTGCATATGGTAAACCACATTGCAGCTTTTGCCTGCACCGGAATTTTCTGATACTGATGAAAATAATTCCTGATTTTACTCATCTGTTTATTCCAGAACTCCTTTCAAAAACTCCAGGGCATCCTTTCTCATTTCCGCTATTTTCCCATCCACCATACAGTAATTAATTTTTTCAGCCGCCTCTCCTTTTTCCGGAATACAGTACCGGTTCCGGAGATCTACTTTTTCCAGCAGGTTCTTCATTCTTGTACTGATATCCACCCCGTTTGAAATTCTTGGGTAAGTATAAAATTCTTTCTGAAAAATGAGAGAAAACGATGTCCCGTGAAACGAATCTGTCACCACATAATCCGCATAATAAATGTTTGACAAAAATTCAGCCGGGCCTGCCGCAACAGATGCCTCAAAGATATCCTGCATCTCTTCCCATAATTTAAAATTTACATCCGTATGTACATCAAATAAAATTTTCAGCGCCTTCTTTTTTGCAAGGCCAATGGCATAATCCACAGCCTCCCCATTGGGTGAAAGCAAATAGAGATAAATATATCTGCCCTCCATGGGCCCGGTTACCGGAATCATCCTCCTATAATCCTCTTTGTCCAGCAAAAAAACCGGATCTGCCACCTCTTTTATCTGCTTTTTTGTCAGCGGCTGCATAAATGCAACACCGCTTGCCTCTCTCATGGAGATGGCGTCAAAATCTTCTGTGAGCTTTTTATAGAGGGACGTCAGCGGCTGTAATATAGCATCATCATCCGTACCTATGCTGGCCGCATAGGCTATCTTTTTCACGGACTTATCCGCAAACTGCAGAAAATAAACTTTCGCATCTATCACCTTTGCGATGTCCGGCTTCCACACCACATCACTGCCCACAATACAATGTGTATATGGCGTATCCAATATGGGAGAAGACACATCCCTAAATCCTGCAGTCCGGTTAAGGTATTCCTTTCGAAACTCTTCGTATCGTTCATGGCGCTGTCTCAAAAGCAGTCCATATTTTACCCCCGCTATCCTTTTCCGGCCTAATACCTTTGTCCTGACCTTGGCCGGAACCTTGGCCACCTTATGAAAAATGCCGGCTTTTTCGATCTTTCCGCCGCAAGTGTAATTGATAATTTCCACCTGCTCACCGGGCCTGAGTCTGCCCACTGTCTGCTGTAACGCATAGCACAGCAAAACTGCCCCCGGATTGTCAAACCACTGCACATTTACAATGCCTATCATATTTGCCTCCTGTTTCCAGTTCCGCATCAGCTCTTCCGGCCCCTCACCCGCCCTTCCAGCCCCTTTACCGGCAGGACCATGGCCTTCTCATGCTGTCTGTAACTGTTCCTGATATTTTTTACCCGGACGCTTCGGAGGCTTTACTTTCCCAGCACCTCCCGGTCTACGCTCTGGGTATATTTTTCCGTGGAGCGCCCATACAACAGCTTGTCCAGGTGAAATCTCCGGTATATTTTTCTTGCCCACCTGATGTTTTTCAGGCTCAGCCGAATTCCTTCTGCCAGAGTGTAAAACGGGCATAACAGATATGACAAAACAGGAATTTTCTTTCCTGTTTCAAACACATTTCTGCCCATATATCTGAACACTGCCGCATAACCCATTTTTGTGCAGGGAACCCACCATTTTACGAATCCCCTGTCTCTCCTTCTCTATATATTCTGACTGACATGAGAGACAGTCAGACAGAAAATATGCCTTCATGGAACTTCCCAGCATTGCACTGCTTCCCAGAAAAGCACTGCTGGTTGTTGTCAGTAAAACCTTTTCGCTGTCCTCAAGATTCATATGCATAATTTCCCATGGAACAAACGAGTTTTTCATCACCCTGATTCCACTCTCCTGGTAGACCGTCCGCGCATCCCTGGGATGCTGTTTTACCAGAAGATTGTCCACACCCACCTGATCTGCAATTTTCAATATCAGTTCTGTTTCTCCAATCGGATGTCCATCAATATCATGAGACGATGCAAAAAAGATATATTTTTGTGAAAATTCTGCTGCCTTGTAATCAAACACCTGATTCAGAATCCCGCGCAGTTCCTTCCCGGTCCGGCTTACAGGGGGAATCTTCACAAACTCCCACTCTCCCTTATGTAACTTTTTCATTTCGGGAAACATACAGTAGTACTTGTCCACAAGCCGGGTTATTTCCGGTCTTCCCGTGACAGAACGTATCTTCTGCGTCAGGCCCAGCCTGCCTATTTTGCTTCCCACTACAAAATCACGTTCATAGGACAAAATTCCCTCATCATACTGTGACCACCGGCATGCATGCCCCTGCTGCGCATAATAATCGGCAATGCCATATAGGGGCAAATCCAGATTGTAAAAAAGAATTTCATCATAAAATTTTTCCGTCTCAGACACCGGTTTTCCAAAATTGTAACCGGCCACGTATTTTATAATATCGCTCCTCTTTCCGGAACCGCCGGTGGAATGTATTCTTTTTCTCTCCTTAAAACATACTTCCGAAAATAGTCCCATCCCCTTCAAACGCCCGCAGACTGCTTCAGCTCCTACAGACTCATCAGACAGCCATATGTCAACATCTTCTTTATGAAAAACAGTTAATTTCAGCTGTACCGCCATAATCAGCTGGTAGTATGTATTGCTTATGATCAGAATTTTCTTCTTTGTGTCTGTCACAATTTTTCTCTCCCTAATCAGACATCAGAATCACTGTCACAAAGCTTCCCTGACAAGCTTTTTTCACCTTTTGTCTCGTTTTTAAAATCATTTAAAAGAAATGCAATGACAATTGCAAAATATATACTGGCAAGAGGCACATATATTACATGACCTACAAGTATCGACTGAAACAGCAATACCATAAAACTTAATGCATAGGGAAAATACTTTTGCATATTCTTTTTTAGTAACTTCCAAATTACATACATCACCCTGGCTGTAAACAGGCATAAAATTGCGAAGGCAAGTACACCGAAGTAAAACAGAATACCATTATAATCCTGCTCTATTGTGTAAAATGACTTAATTCTGGAATTTAATATATGTGAAACTTTTGAACATCCCAGACCAAATAAAATCGTCAATATCTTACCCGTCTCCAGCTTTTTTATAAACTCTGATGCATATTCCGTCTGCAGGTTTCTATGGGATGTAAGAAAATTAATGAGTGAATAATTACTGCTGTTAAAATACTGAATCTGATTCCATAAAAATACTGCCATTACCGTTATCAGGCATAATGACACACAAGCAAACAATATCCAGAATTTCTTTAATCTGATTAAGGCATGAAACTTCACTGCAGACTCATACTTTAATAAATAACATAGCATAATTACAATTACAGCGGTTCCTCCCGCCACACTTGCTTTACTGCCAAGCAGCAATAGTGCGGAATAATCCAGCAACACATAGAAGATACGCTTTTTTCCTTTATACACATATAGTAAAATAGGAAGAATTCCTAAAAGGCAGCCTGAAACAAAATTTGCATATCCAAACAATCCTTTAAAACTAAAAACATGTTCATATCCCCTGTAGCCAAGGCCCAAGGGGCTTATCAATATGCTCACAGATATAATTACAGTTGATATCACCAATGGTTTAATCAGTTTTTCTTCCGAAAGTTTTTGTAACTCTAAAAGCCTGGAAATTACTATAATCGTCGCCGCAAAATATATTACTTTTCCAATCAAGTTGATATTTGTAACCAGATTAAGAGTATACCCCAGATAACTTTGTACCACTACCGTAAACAATAAGTAACTACCTATCAAAAATATTGTAATAAAATCCCGCAGCTTTTTTAAATTTAATACCAGTACCGCAATATATAGTATCCTGAAAATTTGGTTAGGCGCAAATGCCCCATAATCTTCCATTCCGGAAAAATCCGACCATATTGTATACATCATGTCAAATATCGGATTTACCGCAATATACACTAAAATTAATTTACTGAAGTCAATTGTCTTCCATTTTTTCAGCATATCTTTTCCCTTCATTATGGCCCAAAAAACATCCCCTGGCACTCACAAAAAGTCTATTTCCATCGATCTATTCTCCGATACAAAATATGCATCAACGGCCTGGCCGTAAAAAACAGCAGCAGCGCTAATCTGGTCTTTGCCCGGGCGCGGGAATCCCGCATCACCTTCCAGCCCTTCTCCTTTATTATCCGTATGCACTTTCTGATTTCACTGTCATACATTCCGTTTCTCGGAGCATTTAAGTACACCCGCAGGGCTCCCACAACCTGGTAGGATGCTGCCGCCTTCCGCAAATTCCCGCCCCGGCCCGCAAAGTATTCCGCAATCCGGTCACATATCGGCAGGATATCACAGTCCTTCTTGGAAAATTTTCTCGTGGTAATGCTGTTCTCCCGGTGCATGTAACCGTAAAGTCCCGCATCCCCGTACACGATTTTTTCTGCCCTGTCAAGGATTTTATACATGACCGCGCTGTCCTCGAACAGCATCCCGCGGGGAAAAAGGTTCTCCTGGAACAGTTCCCTCCGGAAAATCTTCCCGCATGCCGCCACCAGAAACGATTTCTGGTACAGCATTTCACAGACCGCCTCTTCCGCGTCCAGCACCCTTTGTTCCGATTCCGGTTCAAATTCCGCCCTTCCCTCCCGGAAACAGTGTATCAGGCGGCATATCCCGATGTCTGCCCCCCGGGCCGCAACCAGCCCATACAGATACTCCACATAGTCCCTGCTGACAGTGTCGTCACCGTCCACGAATACCAGCCAGCTGCCCCCGGCGCTCCGGATCCCCCTGTTGCGGGCATCCGAAAGTCCCCCGTTTTCCTTGTGGATTACCCTGATCCTGCCGTCCTTCCGGGCATATTCCTCACAGATTTCCCCGCTTCCGTCGGTCGCGCCGTCGTCCACCAGGATAATTTCCAGGTTCCTGTATGTCTGTGCCACCAAAGAGTCCAGGCAGGCCCTTAGGTACTGCCCCACATTATAGACCGGAACCACTATGCTTACCAGTTCTTCCATGATGCGTCCCTTCCCGTTTCCCCCTATCCCTTCCCCTGGTTCGCCTGCATCCTGCCCCGCAGACGGCCAGGGAGTATACGGAAACCGCAAGTGTCCTGTACGTGAAAAAATAATGGGTGTATGAGTGCTCCTGCAAAACCAGGTACCACACAAAGGGATACGCGCTTACAAAAACATACAGAAGCACGCCTGCATTCTGTCCCGCCTGCCTCACCAGCCTGTATGCCAGCAGGCACACAGTTCCCGCAAAGAGCACAAACAGAAGCGGCTGCCATGCGCCCAGCAGCTGTCTTTTTATAACCCCGCGGTATGTGATGCTTTCCTGGTATGGGGAATTTATTCCCACGGTACGGTTCAGGACCGCTCCGGCGGCATTTTCCAAAATGTCCGTTCCCGTCACAATGCTTCCCAGGACCCACTTTCCCCCCCAGAGTCCGCCGTATCCCATGACCCAGAATGCCGAACTGCACAGCATGTTTTTCAAGTTGGCCATGAATTTTTCTGACATGTTAAAATACAGCCACAGGGCCAGCGGCACACCCAGCGTCACCAGCGGGTATGTCAGTAAGTCAAAATAACTTGTGGCGGCCCCCAGGAAGAGAAACAGCAGGTGCCAGGGATACAGGTTTTCCTTCCAGCGGGAGTGGAACAGAAGGATAAAAACCATGCCGGCAAATGTCAGCATGAACACACTGTTAAACTGCAGCGAGCAGGAATTTGCCCTGGGATTCAGGAACACCCACAGCAGGAACGTCGGAAACACAAGCTTCCTTTCCTTCCCCGAAAGCAGCCATACCAACACCACCAGCATGCCTGACTGTACAAGCATCAGGATGTCCCTGATCTGGCCGTAATGGAAAAACACAAGCAGCGGCTTCAGGAAAACCAGGTATCCGTGCCAGTACCTTGCATAGTCGCCGCTGTCCAGCCCTTCCGTCCCCCCCTGTCCCACGCTGAGGACCGTTTCCACCGGGGTCATGCCCCCTGCCCTGTATCCCGTAACCCTGGCCGCCGCTTCCCACACATTCCCGTTTTCAGGATATGAGGCCTTCAGCAGCATGAGTGCGTCCGTGTAATTATCCAGCTGGGAATTGGCTGCCCCCCCGGTCCGCGGGTAACTTCCTTCCCTCTCAAAAACAGCGCAGGATTCCGCCACCTGCCTGTCCATTAGCCCTGTCGGAATGCAGTACGCCGCTGCCAGCAGGAGATACCCGGCCAGGCACATGGCAGCAAGCAGTACCGGAACCAGAATGATCCTTCCTGCCAGTCTCCTTTTTTCTGCCGGTCCCGCTGCCGGTTCATGCCTCCCTGCCGCACCCGGAACCGTTTCCCGGATCATATCCGTTCCCCCGGATTCTGTCCGGAATCCCCGGTGAACACCCTTTCATAGGCATCCGCTATCCCCTGCCAGCTGTAGGCCTCCGCTATCCTGGCCCCGGCCTTCCTGCCCAGTTCCCGGCGCTCCCCCTCCCCCATTTCCTCCACGGAACGGATCAGCCCTGCCAGCCCGGATCTTTCCTTTCCCCAGTACAGGGCCGCGTCCTGCCCCACCTCCCGGTTGAACCCCACGTCCAGCAGGAGGTTCACGTCCGTGCGGGCCATGGCCTCCAGCAGGCTGGGGTTCGTCCCCCCGACCTCGTGCCCGTGGATGTACGCAAAGGCATTTTCCCGGATCCCCCCCAGCAGTTCCCGGTCGTACACGGTTCCCACGAACCTGACCCGGGCGTCCCCCCCGAAATGCAGCCTTTCCTCCAGCCTTTCCAGCAGCCTCCCGTTTGCCGTGGTGACTATGGCCAGGGCCCTTTCCGTCCCGGACGCCATGAACTCCCGTATCATGGCCTCGAAGTTGTTCTCCGGCACGAACCTTCCCACCACCAGGTAGTAGCCCTTCCTTTCCAGCCCCTTCTCCCGGTACCAGTCCTCCAGCCGCCCGGCTCCTTCCCCCGCGGGTTCCCCGCCCACGTCCGCCCCGTAGGCAATGTACGCGGTCTCCGGCGCGTACTTCCGGTAGGTTTCCCGGATGTAGTCCTCCATGCGCCTGCTGTCGCAGACCACCAGGTCGGCGTGCCTCACCATCATCCGTTCCGACAGCTTCCAGTACCGCCTCACCGGCGCGGACCACTTTGCCCGCATCCACTCGTGCCCGTCCGGGTTGATGAGGAGCCGTCCCCCCAGGCGGTGGATTTTCCCCCGGAAGTATGACGCAAACGGGCCCACCCGGCAGGCCAGCACGTACACCACCGGGTCCTCTATCCCGTTTTCCCTTATGTAGCGGCAGCACTGCCGCAGCGCCGCAAGGTCGTAGTAAACCGCCTGGGCGGGCCCGATGTCCGGCACCCTGACCCGGAAGCACCGGGCGCCGTGGTATTCGGACTCCCCCGGCCGGTCCCCCCGGCAGGCCACGTGGTACCTAATCCCGCCGTTTTCCCGGTGGAGCTCCGTCAGCCTGTCCACAAATGTCTCATATCCCCCGTAGGCTCCCGGTATCCCCTTGGAGCCCACTATAAACACATGCCGCATCACATGGCACCGTCCTTCCCAAATACCACCCTCACCGTCCTCAGCAGGATCCGCAGGTCCAGCCCCATGCTCCACTCGGTGATGTACTTTGTGTCCAGCCTTACCACTTCCTCGAAGTCCGTGATTTTGCTCCTGCCGCTGACCTGCCACAGCCCCGTGATCCCGGGACGAACCGCCAGCCTGGCCCGGTGGTGCGGACGGTACCTCTCCCACTCGTCCACCGTGGGCGGCCTGGTCCCCACCAGGCTCATGTCTCCCTTCAGCACGTTGAAGAACTGCGGGAACTCGTCCAGGCTCAGGTCACGGATGTGGTTTCCCAGGCCCTTTTTCACCCTGCCGTCCGGCAGGATTTTCGTGCCGATAATC
>OFGE01000335.1_pt1 | contig 53994 bp, 79 predicted proteins | sample 1521681 | NCBI WGS metagenome assembly OFGE01 (sample SAMEA3504093, study PRJEB24116) | mouse gut metagenome | biome: mouse gut; feature: mouse-associated habitat; material: faeces | place: Denmark | collected 2011 | reverse complement strand
CGCTGTCAAAATTTATATTAGAATTTCTATGAGAATTAGCTTGAACTAGGAACTGAATATGAATAATATAATTTTGTTAATAATTATGATATTAAGTAAAATTTAATTAAAGCAATATAACAATGAAATTTTTATATACATGCCAATAATTTTGAAAATAAATCTAACCTACAAATTACAATTTATTTAATTTCTATATTTTCTTCTCCCACAAGTTCTTTAAAAACATGATATATTTTATCATTTAGAAACAAACCTCTGCACTGTGTTATTTGTTCACCATTTACAATTTCCAATTTTACAGTTGCTCTATCTCCAGTAAAGAACTTTATAGCACCTTTTAATTTTATTCGTTGTTCTTCTGTCAAATTAGTTATATTTATAGATAAAGTCTTAATTCCTGTAAATTGTATATTTTTCTTTTCTTCAAATCTTTCATTTTCAGAAAATTCTCTTATATTTGAAGCAACAATTTTTACTGGTTCATCTTCTCTTATACTTAATCTTCCATCAACAAAAATAATATTATCTTCAATAATAATATTACTCATTTTCTGATAAACTCCATCAAAAATAATAAGTTCAGTACTACCATAAAAATCTTCTAATGTAACAAAAGCCATTGTTGTATTTCTCTTAGTAAATTTTTTCTTAACTTTCGAAATAATTCCAACAAATTTAATATTTTGTCCATCCTTATATGTTCTAGATTCACCAAATTCTTGAACTTCCTCATTTATTTTCATCATATTTATAGTAGAAATATTAGATTGTTTTTCTATTTGATTTCTATACTTATCTAATGGATGCCCAGAAATATATACTCCAAGCATTTCTTTTTCTAAACTTAATAGTTCTCTTGTTTCCATTTCTTCTTTTTCAACAAAAGAATATTTCTTCTTTTCAAGATCTTCTTGATTATCTTCCATTAAATCAAACATTGAAACTTGATTTTCTATTTTGTTTCTGCTTTCATTGTTTATTGTATCTATAATAGTTTCAAAAGAAGCTAAAAGAGTCGCTCTTGTTTTTCCAAAGTCGTCAAATGCACCAGCTTTAATTAAACTTTCTATACACTTTTTGTTAACAGATTCATCTTTTATTCTTTCGCAAAATGATGTAAAACTTTCATATTGTCCATTTTTCTCTCTTTCTCTTACAATACTGTCTACAACTCCAATCCCAACATTTTTTATAGTTCCAAGTCCAAAACGTATTTTGTTATCAACAACAGTAAATCTTGTTTCACTTTCGTTTATATTAGGATTTAGAATTTCTATTCCCATATCTTTACAATCTTGTATATATATTGGAATTTTATCTAAATTTCCTAAAAAACTATTTAAAGTAGCTGCCATTAATTCTTCTTTATAATATGCTTTTAAATACGCTGTTCTGTAAGAAATAACAGCATATGCTGCTGCATGAGATTTATTAAAAGCATATTTTGCAAATTCAGACATCTCATCAAAAATTTTATTTGCAGATTTTTCATCAATTCCATTTCTTACACAACCTGGGACAATAATATTTCCATCTTCGTCAGTTTGACCATTTATAAATACTTCTCTTTCTTTTGCCATTACATCTAGTTTTTTCTTACCCATAGCACGTCTAACTAAATCTGCTCTACCTAAAGAATATCCTGCTAAGTCCCTAACTATTTGCATAACTTGTTCCTGATAAACCATGCATCCATAAGTTACATTTAATATTGGCTCTAATGCTGGATGAGTATATTCATTATGTCCAGGATTTAATTTTCCTTTTATATATCTTGGAATTTGATCCATTGGACCAGGTCTATATAATGAAACACCAGCCACAATATCTTCAAAACAGTCTGGTTTTAATTCTTTCATAAAGTTTGTAATTCCAGCACTTTCAAATTGGAATATTCCAAAAGATTTACCTTCTTGCCATAATTTATAAACTATTGGATCATCCATTTTTTCGTCAAAAATAACATCTATTCCTCTGTTCTTTTTTATTAGTTCTAAACTATTGGCTATTACACTTAGAGTTCTTAATCCTAGGAAATCCATTTTTAACAATCCTAATTCTTCTAATAAAACCATAGTATATTGAGCTACTACGTTACCATCATTTGTACATAATGGTACATATGTATCTACTGGATCTTTTGTAATAACAACTCCGGCATGCATGTGTTGATGCATTTCTAGGCATTCCTTCTAACCCTTTTGCTATATCTATTATTTGTCTTGTTGTTTCATCATTTTCATATTGTTCTTTTAATTCTCTATTTTGTTCTAGAGCTTTGTCAAGTGTCATATGAATTTCAAATGGTATCATTTTAGCAATTTTATCAACGTCTCCATATGGCACATCTAATACTCTTCCAACGTCTCTTATAACACTTTTCGCAGACATTGTACCAAATGTAATTATTTGAGAAACATGATCTCTTCCATATTTTCTTGCAACATAATCAATAACTTCTTGTCTTCTTTCATCTGAAAAATCTACATCAAAATCTGGCATACTAATTCTGTCTGGATTCAAAAATCTTTCAAAAAGTAAATTATATTTTAATGGATCTATATCAGTTATACCTATTGCATATGCAACTATTGAACCAGCTCCAGAACCACGTCCTGGCCCTACTGGTATTCCAATAGATTTTGCATAATTTATATAATCCCAAACAATAAGATAATAATCTATATACCCCATTTTTGAAATTATACCAAGTTCATATTCTGCTCTTGCTTTTATTTCGTCACCATAATCTTTTCCATATCTTTTTTCAATTCCATCCCAAGTTAATTTATAAAAATATTCCTCATGAGTTTTGTATTCTGGTGGAACATCATAATTTGGAAGCTTTGTGACTCCAAATTCGAATTCAAAATTACATTTATCTGCAATTTTTACTGTATTTTCGATTGCCTCTGGAACTGCAGAAAAGTAATCTGCCATTTCTTCTGGAGATTTTATATAAAATTCGTCAGTTGAAAATCTCATTCTATCTTCATCAGTCATTTTCTTTGCAGTCTGTATACATAGTAAAATTTCATGATTATAACTATCTTCTTTTTTTAAATAATGTGCATCATTTGTTCCTACTAATGGAATATTTAATTCTCTTGATAAAACTATTAATTTTTGATTAACCATTACTTGTTCTGGAAGTCCATTATTTTGAATTTCTAAATAGTAATCCTCTCCAAAAATATCTTTATGCCATAATGCTATTCTTTTGGCTTCTTCCATATCATCTTTTAAAATTGCTTTGTTTACTTCTCCTGCTAAACACGCACTTAAACAAATTAAACCTTCACTATATTGTTCTAATATGTCATGGTCAATACGAGGTTTATAATAATATCCGTCTGTAAATGATAATGATACTAACTTTATAAGATTTTGATATCCAATTTTATTTTTTGCAAGCAAAATAAGATGTGAATAATTTTCATCAATTCCAGATTCTTTTTCAAATCTAGTTCTTGGTGCTACATAAACTTCACATCCTATAATTGGTTTTATTCCTTCTTTTATACACTCTTTATAAAAATTAACAGCTCCATACATTACGCCATGATCTGTAATTGCTATTGCTTTCATTCCAAGTTCTTTTGCTCTCTTTGGTAAGTCTTTTACTCTACACATTCCATCTAATAAACTGTATTCACTATGGACATGTAAATGAACAAAATCTGGCATAAGTTGCCTCCTATATTATTTTTATTATTTCTCCCATATCTTTTCCTTGTACTTTTGGGATTTGCAATATTTCAAATCTAGATATTTTATCTCCAAATTTGATTTCTACTATATCTCCTATTTTTACTTCATAACTAGGTTTTACAATTTTTCCATTAACTGCAATTCTTCCATTGTCAGCTGCTTCGTTTGCAACTGTTCTTCTTTTTATTACTCTACTAACTTTTAAAAATTTGTCTAATCTCATTTCATGTCCTTTCTCTTCGCATAACTTATCTGTGCGTTGCTTTGCTCCTACGGCTTAGAAAAACGGAACTAAGATTTTCTAGCTCGTTTCTCTTCGCATAAAATCTAACTTTCGCATAACTTATCCGTACGTTGCTTCGCTCCTACGGCTTAGAAAACAAAGTAGTTTTTATATTTTTCTGCTAAACTGATCCATATATCATCATCAAATAATTTGAAATATTTGAATATTCCTTTTGCATCGTCTTTATACCATTTTCCATTTCTTTCAAGCATTAATTTTTTTGCATCTTGAAAAAATTCATACCTTTTTAACCCATTTCCATTTATTCCATTATAGGTAAGATTCATTAAAACATTATCTTCTTCAAGTATTCCACTTTCTATTATCTTCTTTTTGATAATTTCTATGTCATATTTTACTAATCTTAAATCTATATTGTCTACTTTACCATTGTTTATGTCTAAAATAACATATTCTGCTTGACTAACATAATATGGGCAAACTCCTAAACACCCTGCATTTATAACTAGTTTATTATTGATTGTTTCATACCACATTTTATCATGTGTATGTCCAAATATTAAAACATCTTCTTCCAAATTTTCAGTGTAATAATTTAAAAGTTGTCTATCTTCTTGATGTATTTGCTCTTCAACTGATTTTGGAGAGCCATGAGTTATAAGTAATTTTACTCCTTCATATTCTAATTTCATACAATGTGGTAATTTTTTTATATATTCTATATTTTCTTTACTAAGTTCATTATACATGAACTTAATTGTTCTAAATTGAATATTTTTCCAATCATATTTCTCTTTATCATATTCTATTAAATATTGTTCTTTATTACCTTTTAAAACTTTATTTGTTAATCCTTTTATTATTGCTAATGTTTCATTACCAAAAGGCAAATCTGCTACTAAGTCTCCTAAAATTAAAAATTCATCAACATTGTTTTTTTCTGCATCTTTTATTACTTCTTTTAATGCAACACTGTTTCCATGTATATCTGTAAGAATAGCTATTTTTATTTTTATCACTCCTATCATTATTACAATATTATTTATATTTTAATAATTAACCTCTACAAGACATAATCCTCTAGCTGGCAATGTTTTTCCTGCTCTTATTCTTTCTTTACTTTCTATAATATCCTTAATTTCTATTGGTTTAATTTTTCCAGTTCCCACATCTAATAGCGTTCCTGATATTATTCTAACCATATTATATAAGAAACCACTTCCTGTAAGTTCTATATAAATTCTATCTTCATTTTTTATTACTTCTGCTTTATATATTGTTCTTACACTACTTTTACTACTTGTACCACTAGCTTTAAATGCTTTAAAATCATGTTCTCCTTCAAAATATTTAGTTGCTTCTTGCATTTTCTGAACATCTAATTCAAATGGGAAATGGTATTCCATATCTCTATAAATAGCTGTACCATATTTAGAATTATTTATTGTATATCTATATTTTTTAGATTTTACTGAATATCTACTATGAAATCTTTCTTCTACTTCTTCAGCACTTTTTATTACAATACTTTTTTTCACTTTTGAATTTATTGCTATTGGAATTTTTTCAATTGGTATATTACTATTAGTTTTAAAATTAGCTGTTTGACCTAAACTATGAACACCACTATCTGTTCTTCCGAGATGCAATTAAATCTATTTCTTCTCCAGTTATTTCTCCAATTGCTTTTTCTATTTCTCCTTGAATATTTAATTTGTTTGGCTGTTTTTGCCAGCCATTAAATTCTTTGCCATCATATTCTATAGTTAATTTAATATTTCGCATTACTACTCTCCGTTCACTTTTACGATTTTTTATTTTATATTTTCTTTTTTATTTTAAATATTGGTACAGCCTTTGTACAGCCTTGTGTGTTTGTTTTATTATTCCAATTAAATTCATCTTGAATACCACGTCTATATATTTTGTTTGAATATCTTTTGAATATATGTAACAATACTTTATCCAATATATTAAATTCCATTTTGAACCTCCTTATGAATTTAGATTGGAGATATCTCTTTATAATATTATAACATATTATGTAGTTTAAAATAACTATACTGCGTGTTAGGTATTGACATAGATATTCCTTATCATAAGTGGCTTTCAAAGTTCGACATTTTTCTACATTTTTCTATTTTAAATCATTTATCAAACTATCCATATAATTAGATGCGTCTTTTCCTGCTTTTATTTCTTCTTTTGTTTTTTTTATATAATTTATGGCCTCTTGATATTTTTCATTTTCTATTAACTTATTTATATTATCTAATGAATCAATAATATTTTTGTCCATATAATAACACCTCTTTTGTTTTTATTTATGGTGCTATTATATCATTTTATACCTATTTTGTAAATTAGGTATCATATATTAAACTGAAATGTATGGTAGTTAAAATAAATTATACTTTGTTTTACAATATCTATAACGAAGGTGAGGTGAGAAAATGATATATGTACGAATAAATGAAATTTTAAAAGAGAAAAAGAAAACGAAGTATTGGTTTATTAAAAATATGGAAGGAGGCTACCAATCATTATCTCATTTAATGGATAATATTACTACTGGAATAAAATTTGAAACTCTAGAAAAGATGTGTATAGTTTTAGATTGTGAACCTGGAGATATTATTGTTAGAAAAAAATCCATTAGAAAGAAGGTTAATAAAAATGAGTAAACTCTTGAATCAATATAATGAACTAAAGAAAAAAGATCCTAAAAAGATTTATATATTCAAAGTAGGAATTTTTTATAATATATTAAATGAAGATGCAAGATTAGTTTCAAAAGAAATCGGCCTAAAACTAACCGACTTAAGTCCTGAAATAATTAAATGTGGTTTTCCTGTCGCTACACTTGAAAAATACATAAATTTATTAACAGAACATAATATAAAATTTGAAGTTATATCTAATCAAACACCTTCTTATCAAAATACTTCTTATGAGCAAATTATAAACAAAATACAAAATATTGATTTAGAAAATACAACTTGCAAAGAAGCATTTGATATATTATATAATATACAACAAAATTTGAAAAATATACAATAAGGGAGAGTAAATCTCCCTTATATATTTATTTTAATTTTTTATTAACAATTGCTTGTATAGCATTATAGTCATATCCTGCTGCTTTCAATTTGTTTACTCTGTCTTGTCCATTTCCCCATTTTCCTTGTATAACTTCATTCGCAATTGTTTCATTTGATTTTTTATCTGAAACAGGTTTTGATCCAAGTTTTTGATTAACAATTGCTTGAATTGTATTGTAATCATATCCTGCTGCACTTAACTTATTTTTACGATCTTCTCCATTCCCCCAAGCACCATTTATTACTTCTTGTGCAATAGTTTCATTAGACTTTTTGCTTGGCTTTGATGCTGAAGCTGATCCATTTAATTTTTGATTAACAATATTTTGAATAGCATTTCCGTCATAACCTGCTTGTGCTAATCTATTAAATCGGTCAGATCCATTTCCCCACTTTCCTGCAATAACTTCATTTGCAATTTCTTCATTTGATTTTTTGTTTGTATTTGGATTTGAAACTGATGCATTTCCACCATCTAATTGAGCATTTACTGTATCTGCTAATTCTTGGAATCTACTTTGTAGATATTTACCTGGGCAGGATGTATTTGCAAACATATTATGCCTTGTTAGACTTCCATTAGGCGTTCCATCATAAACTAACCTAAAATTATATCTTCTACATACATCAACTGCTAATTTAACTAAAGTATTCCAAGCAGCATCTGAAATTTTCCATTCTCCACCAATTTCGCAATTAGAAACTTCAACTGTAATTGCTTGATTATCATTTGATCTTGAACTTGATGTATATGCTCTATCTTCTTCATAAACATTACATACTAAATCTCCATCATTTCCTATACAATAGTTTGCTGATGCAATCCTATTAGGTTTTTGAAAAATATTAACTGCACATTGTTTTCCTGTTAAAATTCCTGCCATAATATGAGGAGTAAATTTACAAATTTTATGGCCATTTCTTCCTTTTTGATAATTATTAGAATGAGCAATATAAGCACCCTGTGCTAAACTTGACATTGTTCCCATTATTCTTCACCTTCTTCCTTTCCATTTGTTAATTCTTGTTTCATTTCTTCAGTCAATTCGATTTCTTCTTCCATAAAAAATCGCTCCTTTCTTTTATAAAATGAAAACAGGAAGATTTCTAATTTTTCTTCCTGTTTTATATAAATACCAGAAATTTATCCTGGTATTAAAAAAAACGGCTTGCGAGGTTGCGTTTTAAGCCGTTCTTTATTCTTGGTTGGTATCATTTGTTGTCTCGTTTTCCGTAGTTTTTTCATCATTTTTTCTTGTAAAGAAATAAGTCATTATTGATCCATAACTCGTACAATACAATGCTATTATTTCTGTAGGTGGATTTAAGTTAGGAATAAATAATAATGCTACTAATCCTAATGTCATTACTACGGTTACAAATGATTTTACATCATCCCACGCTTTTTTCATATTGACTCCTTTCTATTGGATACCGATTCCACTTTTTAATAGTGCAATTCCTATTCCAATTACTCCAGTTATAACTGCAGCTACTACAGTTCTTGTAATCCATTTTATTCTTTCGTTTATTTCTGTAATTTCTTCTTTGTTTTCTTTACTTCGTGTGTCTGCTTCATATGCTACCGATTTCAGTCCTTTGTAATCATCTAGTTTATTTTCTATCACGGCCAGTCTTGTTAATACTTCTGTTTCAAAATCGTGCTCCATAAGCTTGAACTCCTTTCTTTGTATTTTAATGCAAAAAAATAACGCCTATTAAGCGTTTATTTCGTAATCTTCTCCAGTTATTTCTTTGTATTCTTCTTCAGTTATCCATTTACCAACAGCATTATATACCCTGGTCTTATTCCACATTCCATTGTCATAATACTTTTTTACTTTTTCAAAATTTTTACTATGTTCTTTCATATTATACCTCCTCTAGGTCAATATCAGTCATCATTGCTAAATACTCTATATCACTTTGCATTTTTATTTCTTTTAATTCATCTGCAGATAATTCTCTTAAGATAAAATAATATCCATCTTCATAATGAACTACTTGCACTAATTCCATATGTTCATATTCCTGTGTTATTACTTGTCCATCTTCTGTAGTTTCTTTAATTATAACTTTTGACAACTTTCCTTTGAAATCATTTTCTGTAATTTTTGTATTAGATATATAATTGTTTCCACTTAATCTAAGGTTTTCAAGTTTTGTTCCATCAGAAAGTGTAATCTCCCACGATTTTTCCATTTTACTTTCCTCCTAAATAAATCATAATATAATTGAGACATATTAGATATTTGTTGCATTGACATATTCTTATAATTACCTGACATCCAAGATTTAAAAATATTCTCTATTTCATTTATAGTTAAAATCCCTTTATCTAATAGTCTCTTGTATGCTTTTAATTTTCTTCTTTCTCGAGTAATTGCTTTTGGATGTATTTTTCTAACTACTCGGCCTGTTTCTGTTAATTTATATTGCAATTGCAATATTCTAAATAATTGAGATAATTTACACAATTGAGTTTTTTTAGGATTAATTATTAATCCTAAACTATCTGCAATTTGTTTAATCTCTTTTAGTAATTGTTTTAAAAATTCTTTATCCTTATGAATAATATACATATCGTCTGTATATCTTCCGTAATACTTAACACCTTTTACAATTTTAATATAGTTGTCTATTTTGGAAGGATATGAAATCCCTATATTTTGCGATGGTTGACTTCCTATATCAACACCTCTCATATTTTTATTATCAATATTAAATATTTCAAATAGATTCTTTAAAATCCATAATGCAATTTTGGCTTCTCCTGGATCTACATTTTTAAAAAAAGATTCTAAACTTTTCAAATATAAATTATGAGGGATACTTGCATAATATCCACTAAAATCTATCAGCAATATGTACCCCTCATTAGTTTTGTTTTCTCTATAATATTGATGTAAATGTACTTCTAATCTTTTTCTATGAAACGCTACACCTTTTCCTGTTTGACTGGCACTATTATCATATATAAGATAAGGAGTAATTGCTGGGTTCAAAACATTATCACATAATAAATGATTTACTGTTTTATCAATCATTTCATTAGTTGTAATATTTCTTATTTTTCCTCTTTCATTTATTGTAAATTTTGCACCTTTTGTTGGCCTATATTTTCCTTCTATCATCGCTTTTTGTAATTCTGCTGTTTCTACTAGATGATTAATTTCAAAAAGTTGTGATTTATATTTAAAAGGTGCTGCTTTTATTGCTTTTGTTCCAGCATCATATATTTTATTAGCATCAAAAAAAATATTCATAAAATCACTTATATAGCATTACTAGTCGTAACTAAATGCATAATGATTAGCATTTATCAGCCTTCGCTTTGCTGAAGGGATAATCTTTCCTTTCCTTTCCCATAGCCTTACTTATGGAAACATAGCCCATTTAAAATCGCAAGGGTGTGAAATCAGGACGAACGCCGTTCACGTTCGAAGCGTTGTTGTAGTTGGCATTGCCATTGTTGTTGACATTAGCGAAGTTAGAAGAAGAAACCACATATAAAGATTACCCACTATTTTATATTTTTAAGAAATCTGTTATCAGATTGTCTAAGAGCCTTTATCATATTAAATTCTTTCTGTATTTCCAATACTAAATTTGTATATTTATTAAGATCTGCATATAAGCACTCTCCAATATATTGTAATTCATCTTGCAGAGCATTACAGCAAGACATTGCTCTATCCATTTCCAATCTTCGTTCTTCAAATTCCGACATATAACTTGGAAATATTGTATTTGCAATTCTTAAATGCTGACTTATTCCACAAGCAAGCTCTATTACTCTATTTGTTGATCTTCTTATTTGTTGCTTGAAATAATCGTATGTTCTTTCTTTCAATCTATTTTGATCATCTTGAGGAAATAACTTTATTTTTTCAGCAATAATACTTTCTATTTTAGATTCACTTATATAAAAATTATTTTCTGCTAATTTTGTTACGGATCTTCTTATTGAATATGCACTATGTATTGTTTCTAATTTTGACTCTCTTCTTTTACTTTTCTTTATTTCTGACATTGCTAATAATACTATTTTTACTCCTTCTCTATTTTATCGCAGAAATTATACCACTTTATTTTTGTCTTTTTAACTCTATTGTGCAATCACTATATTATATGACAGGGCATAAAGCCCTGTCGATGTCTGATTATTTGATTAGGAAAGCAGGACGAACGCCGTACACGCCCGAAGCGTTGCTGTAGCCGGCATAGCCACGGCTGTTGACAAGAGCGAAGCCAGAAGAAGAAACCACATCCCTTAGCCAGTACCAATATCTTTGACCTGCATCATTTAAAGCCACTGTTGCTTCGTGTTTTAATCTGAATAATGATAATTGTTGTTTATCAATAGTATATAAGTTTGGAATCGTTGTATTAGATGTACCAATAGTTGTATGAGGTGTAAATATATAAGAACCATATACCATAGGTTCATTCATCAATTCTATCTCTGAATCATACCAAGTTCCACCAGTTGCATATCCATTTGTAACAGCATTCTGCAAATAATTTCTATGTTTCAAAATATGGCCTGCTCCAAAATCACCTTTTATTACATTTTTATATGGTGTTAAATTTGTAGTGTACATCTTGCTTCCAACATATCCTCCTGTTGTAACATTGGTATCATTCATATTAGCCGTTCCCATTATTTTTTCAGGTATCATTAGAATATGAGGTGTAATGCATTCCGTATCACCCATATGTAATCTATAATTTAAATCTGCAACTAAATATTTTCTTCCACTTTGTTGTCCTATGATATAATCTCCAATAAATATATCATCAAAAGTTCCTGCTGCAATTTGTTGACTTAAAGTTCCATCATAAAATTTGCTTGTTATATCTTTTCCTCTATAAATTGCATTGTGTGCTGCTGCATTTGGAGCAACAACTATTTGTTTCAAAGCATTTATTTTTCCTGTATAATCTTCTGTTAATTCTGCAGCTTTTTCATTTAATTCTTGTTCATTTACATATACTGTACTTGGATCTACTGTAATTGTAACATTATTTGCATTATCTACAGTAATTATCATATCGTAATAATGCTCTTTCTTTTCTGTTATGGAATTGTTTATATATTCTGCTTCTTCTCCATAATTTATATATGCAAACAATACTTGTTGATTTGTATCAGGATCAATAGCATATAAACCTAATTCTTTTAACCAGAAGCCTTCTTCGGCATCTGTATTTTTAAATAAACCTCTAACAGTAACTTGTGTATCAGTTTCTCTGTTTATTTTAGTTATATCGAAGTTTAATTCAGGGTTTACTAAACCTGTCAAAGCTTTTATAGTTTCTACACTAGAATCTGCAATATTTCCACTACCTATTGAAAAATGTGAAAAACTTAATGTCTTTGATTGTAGTGTTTTAGCTGCTAATATTGCTCCCTGTGTAGTTATATAAGTTGTACCATAAGCCATTTATTATTCCTCCTCTACCAATTCTATATATTTTCTATTTACAAGTAAAATTCCTACATTATAATTTGTAGGAATTTCGTGTTCTTCTTGTATTGTATCTGTGTTTATAGGTAATTCCACATAATTTCTGCGAATAAGAGTTGTTCCAAAATTATATGGTAATTCTAATATAATATTCATTTCTTCAAAATATTGATTTGTATCATACAATATTTTTTCTAATACATTTGCTTGTTCATAATTTAATGTATTATTATTGATTATCGTTTCAGTAGTTAATGCATAGCAAAATTCTTTTAATTTGTTTATGTTGCTTCTTATTCTGTCTATATGCGTTCTTGTTGGATAATTTTGCATATTCCAATTAGTTTTTATTACTAAATCTTCAGAGAAGCCATATTTTTTAAAAATATTCATTAAGTATTCACACCAGGACTCTACTCTATTTAAATCTGTATAGTTGTAACTTCCTTTTAAATGTGTACTACTTCCTGGATTATTCAAAGCTGTTTCAACATCACTTGCTGATCGATCATATATTAAATCATCCATTGCTTACCTCCTCTCGAACATAAACATTTCTTACCAACATTGAAGCATATTCTTCTTTTAATGTTGCTTGCCTTAATACAGTCAATAATCTTACTCTTGCATTTATCTCTGCACTTGCTAAAAAGCCACCAGTTAAGTCTATATCTAATTTCTTGATGTGGCCAACTAACTGTCTGCTAAAATCGTTACTTTCTATTGCAACATCTTCTGTTAAACTTTCGCCTTTTAAAATAAAATCAAATTCAGTTTTATATGTTTTTTGGTAATAATCTAATACTTTTTGTGCAATTGTTAATGCATTACTTTTGTTAATAAAATATGCTGATTCTATATTTAAAGTATTTAGTTTGCTGTCTGTTCCTATATCTTCAACTTTTGCTGATATTTCTTGTGTATTATCTATATATTTATGGCCAGTAACAATAATTTCTTTTTCAGTTGTGCAATTTATAATTGCATAATTACAATTAGATTCTTTTATAGTTCCTGCTGCACAAGATAAATCATATACTGGGTTATCAAATAAAATTCTATTGTCACCTTTGTCTAATACTCCCTTAAATACTTCTTCTGCATCTGATCCTTTTATATAATTATGTGCAGTTACAGCAACTTCTGTAACAATCTCATTTTGCTCTACTTTTTTTGTACCTTGGAATATATTAGTTTGTTCAATAGTATTGTTATCTTCTTTATCTACAATTGTATATATTCTAATTTTATCGCTTCTACTACAATCTGCAATAGCACCAACTGCAAATACAAGTTGTTGTAATGCTTGTCTATGTGTACATATAGGAATATATCCTGTCATCATTATATTTTTTAGATTTTCTTGTATTTCGTAATTTTCTTCAGCTACATTTGCTGAATCCATTACAGCTTTTATCATATTTTTAAAAGGTATGTTAACATACATACCACCATAAAAGGTTGTTTTATCTATTATTCCTATTAGATCTATTGCATCAAATTCCATAATTTTGTTATCTGCATTCTTCCAAGTATCAAGGTAAAATGTACCCATATTTATTTCTTTTCCTTCTTTTAATAGAAGTTCTTTAACTTTAAATGCTTGTCTTTGCTGTAATAGACTATAAAACCCTGTTGGATTTATAATATTAAATTCGTCATCTTCAGAGTAAACTTTAAATCCTAAAGTATTTATGCTAACCTCCGAACTTAACAAATCCATCTCTTCTAAAATGTTTGCACTTATTAAATTATCGCCTTCAAAAGTTTTGTTTGCTCCATACAATATCTGATACAACTTAATATATCTGTATGGATTATTTGTACCACAAAATATAATAACTATTTTTTGGTAGTTTTCAACAATATTATTACAAACATATTGGTAATCATCAGGATAAAAGTCTGAATCGTTGATTAGCTGATTATCTTTATCATAATAGGTTATATTTAAATGACTACAATAGTCTCCTGCTTTACTAAATAAAAATGTTAAACCTAAACTACTATGTGGTTCAGTAAAATTTATTGTTAATACAGGAGGTCTTTCAAATATTCCAGCATCATTACTCATACTGCTTGACCATAAACACATATTGTCTAGATTTTCAGGCATTAATTCAAATGTTCCATCTAATGCAAATTGATTTCTTTCCAATGTAGCATATTTTGTTTCTTCAATATCATCTTGTTTTAGATCTTCTAAATCAACAAAGTCTTGTTTATCTGTAATGCTTAACTGACTGTCTGATTTTGCTGTAACATCAATAAATCCAAATTCTATTTGCGTTTTTGTTTTCATAATCATCAACTCCTTGCTGGCCTTTTAGCCGTGAAGTTTACAGTCATATCTTTCCTATATGCCTTGTTATTTTTAAAATCGTAAATTACTCTCGAAACATTATTAAAATAGGCCTTAAATTCAAGATTAGCAATTTTGACTGTATGAAACTCCTCAGGTTCTGTAAGTTTATTCCATAATCTTTCATACTCATCATAATTGCTATCAGTTTGAGGTTCAAATTTAATGTCAGAAAAATTAAAATATACACCTATTAGTTCTCTTTTTAAGTCTCCATCATCTGTTCTATTTGCATATTTATCTAAAAAGTCTGCTGCTTCTTTAATATTTGCATATACACCAATATTGAATTGTATTCCATCAAGTAATATAAAATCGTACTTCTCTGCCATTATGTTGCACCTCCTATAATCAATTTATTACCTTTTCTTTTGCTTTCTCTATCTAGTTCAGGTTTTAATACTCTTATTAATTGTGACATTGTACCATTAAAGTTAAGTGTTATATTTTGTGCTTGAGTATTGTTGTTTGTATTATTATTGTTTTGATCTTGGAACATTTTTAAAGCTGTCAAAATCATATCTAACATTTTATCTTCAGGTGCAACAACTTCGCCTTGATTTTTGTTATCACCAATAACTGCTAATTGAGGTGTATTTGCTTTAACATAACCACCTTGTGCCAATCTTGGTAGATTCAATTGATTTAATTTTCCTATACTAACACCAGGAATATTATTAATCAAATCAATTGCACCATTTATCATATTTACGAATTTATTTACTACACCCTCTATCATTCCAAGCACGCCATTTATTCCACTTTTTACTGCTCCACTTATTGCATCCCCTATTTTTGTACCTAATGCACTAAATGTATTTTTGATGTTATTCCATATACCACTAAAGAAACTTCCAATATTTCTAAATATACCTGTAATTCTGTTATAAGCTGTTTGGAAGTTATTTATTATTCCATTTTTAATACTATTTACTGCATTACTAATACTATTTTTAATTCCATTCCATATATTTGAAACTGTATTTTTTATTGCATTGAATATATTTGAAATAACAGTTTTTATTGCATTAAATACAGTAGTAATAATTCCTTTTATAACATTTATTACTGTTTCTATTATTCCTTTAATTGCATTCCATACAGTAGAAACAACACCTTTAATTGCGTTCCAAATTCCTGTGAAAAATGTTTTTATTCCTTCCCAAGCTTTGTTCCAATCTCCTGTGAAAATACCAACAATAAAATCTATTAAACCTTTAAAAGTTTGTATAATTCCACCTATTGTATCTGTAATAGCACCAAATACATTACAAATTGTGTTCCATAATGCTTCAAATATTGGAACTAATACAGGAAGAATATTTTGTATAATCCAATCAATAACTGGTTTTAGTATATTATTCCATAATGCTGTTACTGCATCTGCTATACTTCCAATTAATCCTGCAACATTGTCTACAAAAGGTTTTAAATGTGTATTCCATAATTCATTGAATTTTGTTGCTAATCTCTCTAACATAGGTGCAACATAAGTATTATATGCATCTAGGAATTTTCCAAAAGTATCACTTATTCCTGTTTTCAATGATTCCATTAAAGGATGTATATGTTGATCATAAACTTCATTCCATTTATCTCCAACATAAGTCATTGCTTGTGCTAATGTAGAAGTAAAACTTTCTATTGGTTTCATTACATTTTCAATAGTAGTTTTTATTTTTTCTGCATTATCTATAATTGGTTGGAATAGTATTGCTTTTAAATCAAGTACAAACTTTCCACATAATTCTTGAATACTCATAAATGGATTAGCAAAAATTGCTATTATATTTGCACCAATTTGTTTCGCAGCATCACTTTTAAATACATCTGATATTTCCCCTAATGCTTGAAATAAATTACCTGTTAAAGTTAAGTCTTTACTAGAAATATCAAACATTTTACATATATGGCTTTTTATTCTTTCAACATTTTGTGACAAGTATTTATCTATACTTCCCACTAATCCTTCAGCAAGATTTATTCCTATTCTTGCTACTGAACCTGTAACCTGTCCAAGTGTGAATAATAAAGTTTTTACCCAATTCTCTGCTGCACCTAATACTTTTGGATCTGTCCAAATATTGATTATTGTATCTTTTATTCCATTTAAATGTCCTATTATTCCATCAAAGTTTGTGTTTCCAAAACTAATGTCAAACCCACTTTTAAATATACTTGCTAATTCTTTTACTCTTTCAATTAAGCCATCAAATGCTGATGTATCTTCAGTAATTGTACTTGATACATCCAATGTATCTTTTATACCTGCAGAACTGCCTCCTGCTCCTCCACTAGATCCACCACCTGAAGCGGATGTATCTTTTTGAAGTACATTTAAATTATCAAATGATGCTAAATTGTTTGATGCTTTTTTTGCATCTTTTCCTACTTTTTTTGCACTATCTCCAACACCTGAAATTGCATCAGATGCATCTCCTGCTTGAGTTGCTAAATCTCCCATTCCACTTGATACAGTTTCTACGCTATCTGCTTTTAATCCAAATAATGCAAGTAATCCTGAAAGTGCTGTAAATAATCTTGTAACTACATTTACTGCACCTGTAATAATTGGAATAAATAATTTTGCTATTGGCTGTATTGCATTTCCTATTGCTGTTTTCATAGTTGTAAATGCTTGTGATAATTGTGCTACTTTACCTGAATATGTATTTGCATAAATCGCAGCATCATTACTTTGGAATTTTGTCTCTTGCAATATTCCATTTACTTCTGCTTGGATTTTTTCTTGCTGTGTTAAATTATTTGTTGTTTTTCCTATTGATTTTGCATAATCTTCCCACATTTTTGCTACATTTTTTGTAACACCTGCATTATCAACTAATATACTATTTTCATTTTTCAAACCTTCAGATGCAGTTTGTACTGCTTCTCCAAGACTATATGTACTCTGTCTGCCAAATGTTGCACTATTTTTTAAAGCTATCATAGTCTTTTGTATCTGATCTGAACTATAACCTCTTGCTGCTAAATTTTTATATGCTGTTACAGCATTATTCAAAGGAACTAAACCATCTGATATATAATCATTTATGAATTGTTTTGCTTTATCAAAACTTTTTCCTTGGCCAGTTAATATTGAATTTAATCCTATCCAAGCATTAGAAGTTTCAGTTGCAACATTTAAACATTCCTTTCCCCATTTTACAACTGCAGCAACAGAAAAAGCTGCGAGTGCAGCCTTACCTATTTTAGATAATGATGATGAGATTTTAGAAGAAGCCGTATTTGCTTGTGCATCAATATTTTTTAATTGTGAACTAAATTTATTACTATTTAATATTAAACTAAGGTCAATTTCCCCTACATTTGTACTCATTATCTCACCTCACTTTGTGCCATAGTTTTAAACATATTCTTTATGCTTTCCATAGCTTGTTCATAATTTTCTTCGCTTATTTGAGATGCTGATTTTGTTAACCACTCATTTCTAATTTTGATTTCTTCAGGAGTAAATTTCTTTAATACTTCAGGATCTTTTTCTTTTCTAATTCTTACAATGTTTCCAAGTGGTGTATCTCCTTTAAGTCCTGCAATATCACTTATTAATTCTCCCCAGTCTAAATTATCTATTTCTTTTCTAATGCTATAACCATATTGTGTTTTTAAACTTGAGGCCACTAAATCCCAATCATCAAATAAGTCGTATCCTGGATCATATGTCGAAGTATTATTGAAATCGTTTCTCCATTTCCTCATAACTTTCTTCATTTACAACTGCTGCTAAAGCTGTTACAATTGCTTTTAATCCAGGTATAGTAAGCTTCATTTCTTTTATTTCCTTTAGGGCTTCTTTTCCCATTAACATTTCAATCATTTGGTACATAACATCAATAGAAAAATCTTGATTTTTTATTTTTTCTTGTACTAACAAATAATTGTCTGCACTTGTATCTACTTCATAAACCTTACCTTCTGCAAGTTTTATAGTTGCTTTCTCTTTTCCTAATTTTGAACTAATATCAATTACTGCCATTTTAAATTACCTCTTTTCTTTTTATATATAAAAAAATAAAGCCCCAGTAGATAACTACTGAGGCTTGTTTTAAGCTGCTGGTGTTACAGTTGGTTTTCCATCTGACATAACCTCGAACTCTAAAGGTGCGACATTTGTACTATCGCCAGTACCAGCGTTTGATACAGAAATAATACAATCGAAACTAACTGTTGTTCCGTCTGCAAATTCCCATTCAAATTTGGTTTCTACGGCTTGACCTGTTGAAAATAATTTACTTGCAACATAGTCATTTCCTTCATCACCAACATTTCTTTTTCCTGAAATGCTAATAGAGAAACCTTTACCTGTTTGCATTCTTCTGATCCATCCTTCTGTTGTCATTGGTGTCCACTCTTCTACATTATTGTCCATTGACAAAGAAAATGTTTCACAATCTGCAATTGTTTTCATATCTTCAGCTGCAGATGCTCTGCCTTTTGTACCTATTTTAAATACATTATTAAATACTGGATATACTCCACTTGTTACAGTTGCCATAAGTTATTCCTCCTTTTCATTTTTTTCATAATAAAAGATCGCCTGTATAACCCTTTCATAGATGTTTTTGTCATCTGTTCCAACATCTACAGCTTCAGGCACAAGCAATCTTATATAATTTACTTTTATATCGTTTATAACAAATTCTTTTGATTCTAAAAATTTATTATAAATCTTGTTTGAAATTTCTTCAGTTTCTTTAGCATTTTTATTCCAATGAATCAAAATACTAACTGATTTTTCTAGGGTTTTGGTATTATCAATTCCACCTATTGCAATATTAGTTTCATTGCTGGTTTTTAATTGATATACGCCAATAGACTTGTCTTTCTTATTATCTAATTTTCCTATATAACAATTCTCTGAAGCAGTATAATTTAAAGATTTTATCCAATCTCTTATATCTGCTAATCCTAACAGTTTACTCATTATAAACCTGCCTCCTTTTTATAAAATTGTGAAAATGCCTTCTTGCAAAAATCTTTTTCTTTTCCAGTAGTCCAGGGCTCATACCAATTTCCTCTAGCATTTGGATTTTCCTCTTTCGAGAAATTATATTCAGGATGAAAATACATTCTTCTAGCATAAGGTGTAGAAGTATTTAAACTTACTTTTCCTTGTTTGCTATTGGAATAATCCTCATATGTATTGTCATTCTGCATATTTCCACTTTTAAATGGCATTACTTGTGCATTTACCACTTCAGTATGCAAAGCACTAACAGTCTTTTCAAGTGAAGTTATGGCTGCACGATCTAATTGTTTTATTTTAGGAGCATTTAATTTTATTTTGGAAGTTACAGTTTTCATTACATTATCTCCAATTCCGTAAAATTAACAGTTCCATCAGGATTTCTTGCTTTTGTTCCTTGATATATTGATCTTGTTTCTCCAAATACAGTAACTTGGCCACCAGAAATAACTGCCAAATCAGGAGCAATATCTCCGACAAAGTATGCTTTTGCAGTTAATTGAATTATTACTTTCTCTGCAGTTAATACTCTTTTAGCTTTGTCCTGGTAATTGCATTTTAATTTTGTATCTAATGCAATTATTGGTTCGCCATCTTCTGTTGTCCCTTCGTCATATAAAACAACTTGAATATCTGTTTTACAATTTTCTTTTCTTACTAATTTTGGATATACCATATCAACACCTCATATTCCTACAAGTTAATCCTGTTTGACTTAATAAACAATAATAATCTTTTGGTATTGCAACACCATTTTGAACTTGAATATTCCAACTTGTTCCAAAGTTCATTGATACACCATTTATTGCATAACTAGATAATGCAGACTTTATCAAGTCCTCATTTTCATATTCAAAATCAGCAAGTTTGCATACAACTTCTTTTATAATGTCTTGTTGGAATTTTGTTAAATTTTCAAAACCTCTTCCAACTATACGATTATAAGTTAAAGTATCAATATGCATACTTGCTTCTTTTAATTTTTCTTCAATTTTATCTTCAGGAATTATTGTTCCTTTATAGGTATTTTGATAATAAGTAATATCTACATAATTACTCATATCTTACCTCCAATTTAGGCAGTTCTTTCGATATAGAATTGAATAGCATCGTGTTTCTTATTGTAGATGAATACATCTTCAAAAGACTCTTCAAAGTATGTCCATTTTCCTTGTGATAAAGAACTTGGAGCACCTAATTGAGCAAAATCATATGCTATTACTGGAATAACTGCAGATGTATGTACTAATAACATTTTTACTTCTTTTGCATTTTCAGCAATTTCAAATCCATCATCAGTAAATTTATAAGCAGATTTCATTGCAGATTTTGGAACACCAATTACTTCAACTTCTCCAATTCTGTCTAATGATCTAGCAACTGCTGTGTCTTGTGCTGACAAGTTTCTAGCAGCTTCTTTTGCTGTATCAATTAGAGTTTTTGTAGGAGTATCTGCATACAATAATCTTCCTGCAGCAGGAACTCTTGCTTCATCCATTTTGTCCATCATAGCATCAAATTTTGTTAATACATTTGCTAATGTAAGAACATCATCTTCTGTAATTGCTTCAATTTCATTTTTTAAAGCATATAATGCTGTAATCATTTCAGCATCCATTTCAGGGAATTTTTGTTCCTCATTCATAACTTTAGTGATATTTTGAATTGTTGCAACATGATTTGTTTCATCAATATCTCTTGGATGAATAAGTGTATCCCAAGTTCTGTGAGTTTTTAATTTCTTTGGTTCTTCAGCATTATTGAAGTTTCTTCCAAAGCTTCCTATTGAGTCCCTATCTCCGTTTTTTCTACCTTTTACTGATAAACTTGGTAGAATTACTGTATCATTTCTTAAAAATTTAACATCTGGTTTTGTTGCATTCCATAAAGCACCAAAGAATAATGTATATGGATATGCTTGTGCTAAAGCTTGTGAATATTCTTTAGCATAATTTAATCCTGTTTTTTCAAATGGCATAATAAATCGCCTTCCTTTCTTTTTTTACTTTTAATTTTGTTTTTTAGGTCTTACACCTGTAAATCCGAAATCAAATACTCCATTATTAGAGTTTGTTCCGTTGTTCGTATCTGCACCTACTGTTATTCCTACTGTTCCTTGGACTTGTTTTTTTAATCCTGGTACATCATCAATAACTTTTTGTAATACAGTTTTTAAAGTATCTTCTAATACATTTCCATCTTTATCTGCACAATTGCTTAGATCTGCCATTTTTAATAAATATGGCATAGTCTTAATATCAACATTAAGCTCATCAACGAAATCGTACGCTTTCTTTTCTATTCTTAATCTTTGATTTTCTAATTGTGTTTTTTGTAAAGATGCTTGTGCATCAGTAAGTTCTTTATTTTGTGCATTAGCCTGATTAGCCTTTTGAGTTTTGAAAGCATTTATTGCACTCTCTATTTCCTCTTGGCTTAAGCCTTGCTTTTGAAAATAGCTTTTTAAAACACTATCTTCTGTTTTTGCATTTCTACCATCTATCATTTCCTGGATCTTGTTATAATCAATTCCATTAGAATTATTATTTGGTTGATTTGCATTGTTATTTTGCCCTGCAGCGTTTTGGGCATTTTGGTTAGAATTTGCATTATTATTTGTGTTATTTGCATTATTGTTTGCATCGTTTCCTTCCATAATCGCTACCTCCTACTTTTTTAAGTCTTGAAATGACTATATATACACAAGCTTTTATCCTCTTCAGTGTTTGGAGCATTAAAAAAGAGCCTTATGGCTCTTAATAATCAAATTAATCAATATATCCTTTTTCTTTTAATTCTCCTGCTCTTTTAGCTGATATTTTATATTGATTATCTTTTACTTTTGTTGTTTCAATATCTTCTTTTACAACAATAAATTCTGTCTTTTCTGCGTATTTTTCTCCTGTATATTTATCATTAAAAGAAGTATTAGCAACTAATGTTTTTTTAGATTCTTTTTTTACTTCCTCTACTTTTTCAGTTGTTTCCTTTACTTCTTCAACAACTTCTTCTTTTACTTCTTCAGCCTTCTTTTTTGCCATTTCCTTTTACCTCCTAATATTATATTTTTTATTCTCTTGTAATTCCTTTATTTGCCCAAAATTGTGCTTCTTCTAATTTAGTTAATACTAATGATGTTTCTCTGCTTGATTTACAGTTTGTATCTATCACATCATACATATTAGAAAAAGAACTTCTTATTAAGTCTATTCTATCTTGCTGTTCCTTGCTTACTTCTACAAACTTTGCTCTATCATTCAAACTACTCACCCCTTTCAAATTAAAGCATTAAAAAAGAGCCTTATGGCTCTTAAAACAATTAAACTATTTATTTTGTTATGTCATAAATGTAATCTGCTGTTTTTTCTAACAATATACTTTCTGGTGTATCTGTATAATTTTTTCCTTTTAAATATTCATTTGATTTATCATACAAATATTCCATAAATGCAATTGCTTCATCTTCACTTATGTTTTCAATTTTACTTAAATATCTATTTATTCTTGGATCTTTTATCTTTTTTAATGCCTTTAGATCCTCGTTGCTAATTCTTATTTGCATTATTATTCTTTCCTTTCAATTTTTCTGCTATTTTTGTATGTGTTTTATGTACTGTTGTTATTATTCCAGTATCAGGGTTTATATATAAAGTAGTTTTTTCTCCTATTGCTTTAAAACTTGGTCTTTCTTCTATATCATACACTATTTTACCACACTCTAGTGGATTTTTCAATGTATCTATAATGTCATCAAGTTCTATTTCCCTTTGCCTTACTCTATCTATTAAATGTTTTGAAACATCCTTTATTTCTACTTCATTTATAACATTACCTGTTACTTTACTTTTTATAAATTCTTGTTGCCTTATTTTTTCACTTTCAATAATATCACTAAATGTTGTTTGATGGTTCATCTTAAATTTTTCTTTGTATTCTTGCCATTGTAACCTTTTATTGTGATATTTTTCTACATTTTCATTATCTGTACTTCCTAATTCTAACCTACTATATTTTTGTATATTTCTGTCAATATAATTCAATTTTTGTTCATTCTTATAATTTTCTTCTTTTTGTTTTAATTGCTCTCTAGTAGGTGGTGTTACCTCTGAATTAACACCAGGAAAGTATGTAAGTGCTGTATCTTTACAATTAGGATGGAATAATTTTGCTTTTATTGCTGTACTTAATAAAGGATAACCTGTTTCTTTACTTTCTGCTTCTGTTCCTCCACTCCATACATCATCAATAAAAACTTTCCCCTGAAACTTTATACAATAAGGACATCCTCCACCACGATTTGGAACTAGGACTGTGTGTACTCCCCATTCAGCCCTTTTTGTTCCTTCTCCTTGTAAGTATGCCCTTTTATTTGCTGTTCTAATGGCCATTTCTGCATATGCTGCAATATTTACCATTGCACCATTTGAATATTCTATACTATTTATTCCTTTTGAAAGAAAATCTTTTGTGGCCATATCAACTGCTTGTTGTACTGTTCCTGAACCTGTATTTGCATATACTTGAGCATCATATATTATTTTTCTATATTGATCATTAGTATATCTTAATATTGAAAGTTCTGCTTTTTGAAAATTCTCTGTTGTTTCTTTTAATAATGCATTAAGTTTTCTATCATTTATTTTGAAAAAGTTTGATTCTGCTTGTTCTGTTTTTTCATATATTCTAGTAAGTTGTTTTTTCTTAATTCTTTTGTTTTTAGTATTTTTATAAATATGCCATAATTTATTTATTTGCTTGTCATTACTATTGAAATTACCTTCTTTTATGGCTTCTAATATTACTCTTTCTTGATCTAGTTTTCCATTTTCAAAACTTTGTTTTATTAATGCTTCTACATCATTATTTATTGTAGAAAAATCATTTTTAAATAATTTTTTGTTATTTCTTTTAAAATGCTCTAATGATTTTAATTGTTCTGTTTGCCAAGCACTCCAATTCATATCAAGATCTCTTTCTTCGTTTAAGTGCCTTGTAAGGTTTCTTTTCATTGATTTTATAAGAGTTTCTTCTATTCTTTGAAATGCCTTTGAAACATCATATTCATTATTCATTTACTTTCTCCTGGTCTTTCTTTTCTTCTTTTTGACCTTCTACTTTTGTTTTTTCTTCTTTTGGTTCTGCTTTTTTTTCTTTAGGTTCTAATTCTTTTGTTGTATCTTCTTCCATTTCTAAATCAAAGTTTACTGCTGGTTCTTCTATATCAACAATTCCTTGTTCTGCTTTTAATCTTGCAATTTCTTCTAGTTTCCACTCTTCATCTTTAGAATCGCCATATAATTCTTCTACACAGGCCTCTATTGACATTATTCCTTGTTGTTTTCCTTTTCCAACTGTTTCAACTTGTGCTTCAAATGAAGGATTGCTGTATTCTCCAAATTTTAAACTAACTTCTATATCTTCAGATAAACCTTTATTTTCCATTTGGTCTCTTGATTTTAAAACTGTATTAATAACCTTTGGAATAAACTCTGATAATGTATCAATTATTAAACCTCTAGTATATAGAGTAGTTTTTTCTTTTTCCCTTTGTGCTTCAGCATTGTCTAGTTTCTTTGTATCAATTCCAAGTGTTGATGGACTTACAATTCCTTGTAAACATAGATCTAAAAATGTGATATATGATTGTAAGTAATTTTCTGTTGGTATTTCTGCTTGTTTTATTTCAATAGTATCTTGTCCGTTTTCTGACATATTTCCTTCAGGAGAAATATATTTATTGTCAAATGGATTGCTATTTAATAAAAGTTCTCCTGTTTCAGGATCTCTTGGAATCATACTTTCAGGAATATATTTTATTGCTCTTCCTGCTCTAACTGCTTCTAGCCATTGAGATATAATTTCGTCTAAACTATCAAAAGAGTCATATTTTCCTTCAAAAATAGACTCTCCTCTTCCTTTATATTTTACTGATTCACTTAACATTACTGGTACTGCCCACATTATTGACTTATCAAAAGTTATATTTTTAAGTTTTGATAATGCAGGTACTTTATTTAAACTTACTTCTTGGCCATCTTTTAATAACTTATAAGTTATATATCCAAATCCATAATGTTCTTCTAATAAATATGTTGTATTTCCTTCCTCGTGAAAAGACTTAAATACTAGTTCTACTAATCTACCTCTTTTATAAATAAAATCGATTTTTGAACCATCTACCCATTCAAGAATTGCTTTATCAGATATATCAGCATCATAATTTATTTTTATTGCACCATCACCTATATGTAATAAATCTGCTAACAAAGCCTTTAACATTTTACTATCAAATTCATTTTCTTTGTTAACTTCTTTCCAATATTCATCTTCTACATCATCGCCTGCATAATCTGTCATAACTGTATTTATAATAGTTTTTATTATTAGTTTTGGTAATCCTGAATGTGATTTCTTCATCCTAATATCTGCCGTTTGTGCTGCACCCCAAAAAGTATCTTCAGCAAACATTAATTGTCCATAAAATTCAGATAATTCCCTACTATCGCCTCTATACCATATTTTATTTTTTATGCAATTAGCTTGAAAGTCCATATTTTCATTTATTATAAATGTTTGACCTTGTGCAGGTCTAATATCTAACCACGATTTAATCATATTTTTCACTCTTTCTCCAAGTTTCATTATTTTTTCACTCCTATTTTACTTACATATGGAATCCAACTATACTGACAACTATTAACCATATGGTCGTTTCCATCTTCAGGTTCATTGTCTTTGTCCTCTTTCCAACTATACACATCTAGTTCATCACAATAATTTGTGCAAGTATCAACTATAAAGTAGCAATCATCTTTGAACCATCCTAATTGTGTGTTTATTCTGTCTATTATTAGCATCTTTGCTTTCCAAGCATCATTGAACATATAAATACAAGGATTATTTCTTTTATATTTTTTAAATTCTTTTATTGTTGCTTGGTCTGCTGAATCTATAAACACATTCTTTGCTAATCCCCACTCTTTTCTGTTTCTTTCCAGGAAGTCTACAAAGTTTTTTACTGTATCACTTGGTGCAAGTGGCTGATCCAAGTTTGCATTGTTATAAACTTTTTCATCTAAAAGGATGTATTTGCCTTTGTTTGTTATTCCTGCAAATGACATTGCTATTGTGTCAGGACTTAATGAACTGTACGCTGTATCTAATGCTGCAGTAAATATTATAAAATGTTCATCTATTTGTCTTGTTGCTATTGGTTTTGTTGTTAATTGTACTTTTTCATTTCCTGGTGCTCTTAAATATTGTTTTGCTTCTTCTTTAGTAATACAATGTTTTCTTCTATCAAAATTAAGAAAAACAAGTCCTGTTGACTTGCCTCGTAATCCTTTTATTTTGTTTTTCCATAACTTTGTACCTACTGGAACGGAATTTATAATACTTTGTTTTTTCTCTGGTGTTAAACTTTTATTGTGATCAAAAGAAAAATACCACCAAGTCCAATCATCCATTTGTTCTTCATTCAGCATATTTAACAATTCTAGTGGAGCATCATTTTCATATTTTTTAATTGGCCTTGATTTATTAACATATTGTTTATAGCATTCTTTATTTGGATCGTCAGGGTTCATTGTACATACCCTATAATCACAACGCATAAAGATTTCTCTTACAAAGTCCATATCTGCAATATTAAACTCATCTATAAGGATGCATCCATATTGGCCACCAAGTACCTTTTTCCATCTTGTTTTATTATCATATCCAACAATGTATATTACTTTTACACCATTTGGCGTATGATATAAAATATGTGGTAACGAATGCACCCCTTTACCATTTGCGTTATATTCTATACAGCCACCTTGACTATATTCTCCAAATATTTCAATTAAACCTTTATCTTTATTTATTATATTTTTTTCAATTGTTCCAAGATCTAATCCTGCAATTATATGTAACTTTTTAGGACTTTGAGCAACTTTAAACATAAATTTAGGAACAGCAACTGTTGTTTTACCAGCAAATGTTGTTCCTTCCAAAAATTCTGTACTACAATCGTGCTTGAAAAAATCAATATATTTTTCAGATAGTGGAAATTCCTCATTTTGTTCCATTGTTACCACCACCCAATTGTCTGTTAATGCTTTCCAATATAGAGTTATTACCTACTAAATTTACATTTAATGTTCTATCATCTTCAGTAGTATTTAATTTGGCCAGACTTTCTAATACTTTTCTTTTTGCTTCTTGAACTCTTGTAAGTCCATCTTCTATTCTTTGTATCATATTTAAAGTTGGTTCTGCATCTGTTACAGTTTCTACTTCTGATTTGCTTTTTTTATTCCTAATAAAGTTTATTGTCATATCTTTACCACGCTGTTTTAATTCCTGTATTCTTTTCAGCATCCTCTGTTCTCGTATAGTAAGTATTTTATATTCTTCTATTAGTAATTGCTCTCTGTCATCTGTTTTTATTTTTTTATATAATTCTAATTCTTCAGGTTCTAATACATCTTTATATATATTTTCATATTCTCCAGTAGTGACTGCATTTTTATTTTCTTCTGGAGCACCTCCATTGTTTCCTACTGAATTTTTGTTTCCTATTTGTGCTTTGCTTTTAGTTCTAGTTAACTTATTTTTATAAACAATACTTCTAAGTTCGGATTGAGTGATATTATATTTTGCAATAATATCTTTGTACTTCATACCTTGTAAATAATCATTTTTTATATTTTCTATTTCATTATCTGTCAATGCATATCACCCACCTCCATTACTTTTCTAGTATTGCTTTTTCTCCTGTTAGGCTTTCCCATCTTTTTATAATTACATCACAATACTTTGGATCTAATTCCATCATATAACACATTCTATTCATTTGTTCTGCAGCAATTAAAGTTGTTCCACTTCCTCCAAATAAATCTAATATTATATCTTCTGTTTTGCTACTATTCTTTATTGCTTGAACAACAAGATCTACAGGCTTCATAGTAGGATGTAAATCATTCTTTTTCGTTCTTTCAATATCCCATATATCAAAATTACTTCTATTTCCATAAAACAAATGAGATGCAAACCATCCATATACTATTGGCTCATACTTACTCATATAATCACTGTTAGATAAAGTATGATTTCCTTTATTCCAAATAATTAATGCTTTGTACCTGTTATTTAATTTATCTAGTGCTCTAAATATATAATCTAATCCTAGTCTATAAAAGCAAACATAATATGCACCTTTGTTATATTTCCTTATGTTTTCAAATATTTTTAATATAAACTCATCGCCTTCTTCTCTGGTCATATTATCATTTTTTATTTTCCCATGTGAAGCATTGAAACTTTTACTACCATCTGCATGAACATTTCCATCAAAATTCATTAAATAAGGCGGATCAGTAAATACCATATCGGATTTATGATTATTCATTAATTTTTCTATATCATCTTTAGATGTACTATCTCCACACATTAGTCTATGCTTACCTAATATCCAAATATCTCCTGGCTTGGAAACTGGTTCTTCTATTTCATTTAATGCTTCATCTAAATCAAAATCATCTTCTTTTGACCCCGTTATATCTTTTAGTATGCTATCTACTTCATCAAAAGAAAAACCTGTCATATCCATATCAATATCTGCTTCTTTTAATTCTGCAAGTAGTTCTTCTAATTTACCATTGTCCCATTCACCAGTAATCTTATTTAATGCTATATTTAATGCTTTTTCTTTGTTTTTATCTAAATCAACTATATTGCACTCTATTTCGGTATAACCTAATTCTTTTAATACTTTTAGTCTTTGATGTCCACCTATAACAGTCATATCCTCATTAACTATAACAGGTGCTACATATCCAAATTCAGTTAGGCTCTTTTTTATTTTTTGATATTCTTCGTCTTCTGGTTTTAGATCCTTTCTTGGATTGTATTCTGCTGGTTTTAGATTTTCGATTTTTAATTTTTGTATATTCATGTCCATACTCCTTAAAACAACTTGTTTCATATCTACAAGTTTTACATTCTCTTAACATACATTTACCCAAATTCATAGGCATACCTCTTTTGTTAGTTTTGGTTGCGGACATAGGATTCGAACCTCGTCTATGGGATATGACCCCATTGTGCTGCCTTTGCACCATCTCCGCAATATAAAAAGGTCGCCGACATTTCTATCGGTGACCCCATTACAAAAGGAGAATCAATATGCGATTCAAAAGATATTACACTAATCTCAATTATAATTATAGCATATTATTTTTTGCAAAAATACGGACAAAATATATAAATTTTATATACAAATTTAAGACAATTTACTTTTGTTATATTCTTTTTGCATTATTCGTATTGATCTATCTATTGTTTTTTGTATTGCTCCATAACCTCTATTTTTATCTGTTGCTATTTCTTCAATAGACTGCATATCATAAAATCTAGCTTTTATTATGTCCTGGTTATACTTCTTTAATGTTTTAACTAAATCTTCAACTATTTTTAGTTTAGTTTTAGTTCTTTCTATGTATCTTTGTTTTTTCTCTATTTTTTCTTGTTTTTCTGCAACATATGTTTCTATATTCGAACCTGCAAATCCTTTTTGTTTAGGCATACCATCTAAATTTGCACTTCTACAATCTAATACTTCAGCTTCTAATTCTTGTATTTCTCCTTCTACAATTGTTATACTTGCTTTAAGTGAATTATAATTTTCTAAAACTTCTTGAACCTTCATCTTTTGCACCTCCTAAAACTTAAATATAGCAAAGGTTAGTACAACACTAACTACTATTTCAATCAAATTAATTATTTTATCTTTACTAGTTACATACTTGTTATTCATTCCATCTACCATTTTTGACAAGCCATAAAATCCAGTAAAAAATATAAATATTGCTTTAATTATAGCCATTCTACACACCTCCTATATTCTTGTTATTCGAGTTGTTTTTTTGAAAGTAAGTAAATAAACTTATTTACTTACTTCTTTTTCAAAATGTTCTCTAACTTCTTGTTTTGTCTTATCACTATACATTAGCGTTTTTGAGACAAATTCTTCTGCCATAGCATCTATAATTTTATTTTGTTTCTGCAGCATACCTTTATAAGTTTTTATTGTTTGTATTAATGATTTTCTATCATCCACTTATACCACCCTTACTTATTTATATCTTCCTTAAATCTCATTTTTAGTATTTCATATTTTATTTTATCTAAAATATCTAATCCTTTTTGATTTATTACATCTGGTCTATCATCAAATCCTGTTGCCCAATTTTTAACATCATAAGTATCCTCATCAGTTTCTATTGCTAATTGTGTTGCCTCATCTTCAGATAAAACTCCTTTTTTGATTTTTATTAAATATTCTTTATTGTCTGGAACTAAACATTCTTTGTATGGCTTTTCCAAAATTGCATATTTCTTTATAAAATCATTCATTCTTAAAATGTGATGCAATTGTTTTGGATCATATCCATATTTATTAATTTTATCTACTATTGTTGGATATGGATGTTTTAATGCTTTTAATTTTTCTTTACTCATTCCAGCCATGCATCTAATTGCTTGGTATTTATTTATGCGTGCTATTTCTTCAGCATTATCAAATAATGGTTGTACTAATTCTTCATATTTAGGATTAACTATTTTAAATTCGGTAAATAATGTTTCTATAAAATTTACATTTTGTTTTTTGTATGTTTCAAACATTACTCTTATATCTTTTACATCAATATGTTCATTATTTTCTAATACTAAAGTTTCACTAAACATTTTTCTACCATATACAAAATCTTCAAATGATGGTAATATTACTGCTTTTGTATCAACATCTGACATATAATCTTCATCATATACATCCAGTCCATAATTTTGTGATCCTTGTAATGCTAAAAACACTATTTCAAATCCTTTTTCTTTTAAATAATCATAATGTTCTTGCACTCTTTGCATTATTTTTTCTTCTCTATTCATAATACCTCCTTACTTTGCTTGTAAATCAGCTTCATATAATAAATTTAATTTTCTCCAGGTTTCTTCGCCTAACATTTTTTTATATTTAATCACTGTTTTTTCAGATAATTCTCTATGTAATAACATGTGCCATTGAATTAAATTTGCTATTTCTAGTTGTCTATTCTCATCCATTCCTTTTGTATAAAACAATGACATATAAGCGCTAACCTTTTCATGATTATAAAAATGCGCTACTTCTGTTTTTTCTCCTTTGGTATTAATAAAAGTTTTCGTTTCGGATTTTCCAATATCATGTAATAATCCAACTTTAAACAAAGAGAAATCTTGTAATAAAATAGCTGTCTTTTTGCAATGCTTTCCAATTGTTAAAGTATGATGCGGATTATCTTGTGGAATCTTATCTAATTCATTTAATAAGTCATAGGTCCAGTAATTTCTTTCTGTGTTAAAATGTATTCTAATTTCATCAAATCCTTCGTAATATTGCGGTATATAAATATTGTAATACATTCTTTTTATTACATCTTCAGGAACCTTCCTTTCTCTTTGATTATTTCTTTCTAAACACTCTTCATATGGTACTGCTATTAAAATTCCTATTTTTTCTACATTTTTTATTCTTTGCAAAAATGCCATTCTTCTTTTATAGTTTATATTAGTAGCATCATATATTACATTACTTTCCTTTAAACCATTTATGATCCTATTTTCTACTTCTTCAAATATTTTTGCGTTTTGTGTTTGGTCATTTACATCCCCAAGCAGCTCTTTTCTTATTTCATCGGAAGACACAATTAATGCATCTTCCGCTTCTGCTAACCTCTTACCGCATGTTGTCTTTCCAGAGGCTGGCAACCCTACTAACATAAATAATTTATTCATCAATTAAACAACTCCCTCTTTGTTTCTTTTACTTTTTGAATAGTTAGTGCATTTAATGTTTTGAAATTTATTTTAGGATTTTTAAATTCTTTTATAAAATTCCATGTTTCTTCTTTTATTAGTTCTGAAAATACTCTACCAAGTAACATTGGAATATACTGACTTCTCCATCCTTCCTTTTCATTAACTATTTTCGCATATTCTTTTTCAATAAAAGCTTCTGTACAATACTTAGTAATTATCTTTTCTTCAATTATTTCTTGTTGAGTAACTACATCTGCTCCCATAGATTTCGCATGTTTTTCTTTAAATTCATTACTTACAATTTTTGCCCAAGTTTGTCTACCATATTTATTATAAAAATCATAATTTTTAATTACTATACCTTCTCCATTTCCTTTACCATCTTCTACTAAAAATTGACCTGTTTTTTCCAAACATCTTATTAATGACTCTCCTGTTGGATTCTTTAATATTGCTAATGGTGGTATATAATCTAATTCAAACTCTTCTAATAATGATTGGTATATTTCATACGGTATATATTCTTCTGTTTCATCTTCTTTATGTAGTGCTACATCAAAAATATAAAATCTTCTCCACGCATCCTTTCTGTATGTTTTTATTGAATGTGGCACAAGCCATTCACCATATAATCTATGGTTTGGATGTTTTTGTAAATAGGCTTTTATTCTATCATTTTGTAATATATACTGATAAAAATCTGCATTATCATTTTCTAAAGTAAGCACCCTATTCCTACTTCCTGCTTTTATATTTCCTTCTTTATCTAAATATACTTGTCCATTTGTACCATCTATTTTATAAAATATAAAACATTTTCCAAATTCTATATTTTCTACCTCGTCAGTTCCAAATCTCTCTATATGTTGATATCTATTAAATTCCATTATTTTACCTCCTCAATATCATATCCAATTATTTTAAATTGTTCTTTTGGTATAAATTTTAATATTTTAATTTGTTCTAATCCCCAGCCATTAACACCTAAGTATTTTTTGTTAGTTTTTGGATTAAAAAATTCTTTTACATTATCTATTCTTGTATCATTTGAATTGACTTTATATTTTAACAAATCATCAATTTTTATTAATCTTTTTATATCTTTATTATGATCCACAATTTTTCCATATTGCACATCTAAAAACTTTATGCCTTGCAAAACTCTTTTTTCTTCATCTACTTTAAAAATATGTCCACTTTCTGTTCTTACAAATTCATCAACTTCTATTTCATCATAATAGCATCCTGTGCATCCCATTTTTTCTACTCTGCAATGTTTCCATTCTTTGTCACCACATTTCACTTTCGTGTACCTCCACATTCTTTAGATTCTTTTATTTTATTATTAATTGGTATAACAATATTTGTAGTAATAAAATTTTCATATAAATCTTTCCAAGCTTTCTCTCTTTTCCAAAATGGAAGCTTGTATATTTCTTTACAAATATTAGAACACATAATAGCTTCTTTCATTCCCCAGCATCCATCACAAGCTCTATTGTTACACCATTCACTAAATTCTTTAAATTTCATTTTTTTTCCTATTGCTCCTAACTTATATAAAATTCTTATAAATTTTATATATAATTTGTGTTGTTTTTCATCTGAAAAAACTTTTTTATATATCCATCTGCAACTATTACCATAAACATATTCAAATTCATATAAATTACAATTTTTACAATTATGATGTATTTCAACTGTTTCAAAACTCCCCCATATTTCTTCTGTATAATTAATTTCTTCAAGTTTTGAATTACAAATTGGACAATTCATAGGCTTTTACCTCCTAATATTTTTATTAAATCCCAGCTTGGATTTCCTGCTGCAGATATTGTTTTACTTTCATTTTTTAAAGTTGCTATTGCTGTATCAACATCTATCATTCTTACATCGTGACCTTCAAAACATATAAGAAAATATGCTTTAAGACCTGCATTTTTACATTTTTTCATTTCATCACATTGTCTAATGTCTTTATCTACCATATGCCATTTTCTTGTATTGCACTCTTTTGCATCAAATACTGCTTTATAATTTGGAAGAAATATCTCATAATCAAATGGCTCTCCCTTTTTATAGATTCCATCAACTGTTCTTTCAGGATGATTTTTGTGTGCGTGGCCACCTATGGCTTCTACATAATCACATACATTTTGAATTTGATTTTCAAATTGATTTCCTCTTCTTGGCATTTAATCACCTTCTTTTAAATATTTCATAATAACATTTTCAACCTTTGTTCTCATAGCAAGATATCCTTTTGTAGAAACACATATGATACAATCATTTGTAAATGTATAATCTAACATCTTGTTAGTAATTGTTTCTATTGATAATCCTTGCTTATAATAATTAATTATTTTTTCTTCCATTACTAACCTACCTATAAAATAATCTATTTAATATTTGTGTTGCTTGCATTTTATTTAAGTTTTCTGTGTCAAAGTCTTTCATAAATCTTTTGATCATACTAACTTGCTTTTCACTTGCTGGTACTTTTCCCCACTTTCTCATTTGGTCAACATTCCAAATATACTCATATTGTGGATATTCATCTTGTAAATATTTAAATACTTTATCAAGTGCTCTTTGCATATTCACTTTTTGTCCACCTATTGTTGTCTTTCCTAACTCGTCTTGTGCTGGTATTCTTATTCTTTTCTTTGGAATACTAACTACCATATCACCATTTGGCATCTTAAAATAATTAACTCCGTGTGTATTATATTCCTGTTCTTTTGCCCATAAATTAACTATTTCTATATTTCTAATCCAACTCGCAGGACAGTCTGATTTTTTTACTATTAAGTCAGGAAGTTCAAATAAATCTCCTTGTATTTCATCTTGCTTGTTTGCTGGTACTGCATTTAAATCTACTCCTATTAAAGTTGGTGCTGTGCATAAATTTGCCCTTCCTGTTGTACCAACTAAATCTATCAATGTAAGTTTTTCTTTTCCTGGATAAAGTCTTAGTCCTCTACCTACCATTTGTGTATATAAACTGCTGTTACTTGTTGGTCTTGCTATCATTACAGTTTCAACAAGTGGCATATCTGTTCCTTCAGTAAATATCATACAGTTTACTAATACTGGGATTTCCCTATTCGTAAATTTTTTAATTAATTCATCTCTGTTTTTAGTCTTTGATGTTACTGCTACTGCACCTGGGATTTTCTCTGCAATTGCTTCTGCGTGATCTACACTACAAGCAAATATTAAAGTTTGTCCTTTAGCATATTTCTTGTATGCTTCAGCTATTGCATTATTCAATACATCCTGATTCATTACTTCTTCCAATTCTCCTGGTGCAAAATCGCCCATTCTTCTTGCTACTTTTGAAATGTCGTAACCTATATTTACTCTTAAACAATAAATGTCGGTTAAATATTTATTTTGTATTGCCCATTTTATATCTCTTTCAAATATAATGTCCTGGTATATATCATCAAGTCTTACATTATCTCCCCTGTTTGGTGTTGCTGTAAAACCCAAGTGTAATCTAGGTTTGAAATACTCATATATTTTCCTATATGATTTTGCTGCAGCGTGATGTGCTTCATCAGTTATTATTAGGTCGAAATCATCAGTCTTGAAATTTTCTAATCTATGTATTATACTTTGTACAGATGCTATTACGACTGGTTCTCCGTTGGACTTGCGATTCGCCATTTCAATTCCAACTGGACAGTCATAGTATTTAATTGGTTGTGTTACTAGTTCTTCTCTATGTGCTAGGACTAGTACACGACCTTTTCTTTTTATACTTGTAAAGGTTGCTGTTTTTCCTAATCCTGTGGCCATTTGAATTAAATATGATCCTGGTTCAAGATTATCAATCAGTTCATTACATTCTTCTTGGTAATCCCTTAATACTAGATTCATTCAAGACCACCACCTAAATTCTCTTTTTCTATAACATAAGAATTTTTTATTTTATATAGATCTGAATAATTAGTTTTTGCTGCTGTTTCTCCTGTATGATAATTCACAAAAGCACCATCTTTACAAAGTCTTTTTATTTTTCCTATTTCTACAGTATAAATTTCACCAGTATAACTTTTACCTATAAAAACTACTAATTCTCCAACTTTAAAGTCCTTCAAATATCTCACTCCTTTGTTTTTTATATTTTTCTATTCTTTCTTGTGAAAGTCTAATTGTTTTTTCACATTCTTCTTTTTCAAACATACCAATATGTGTGCTTTCTCTTGGAAGTTTTAATTGTTCAGCTAGCCATCCATACGCTTTATATCTTGTTGTAATTCTTAACGGCTTTCTCCAAATCTGATCAAACCAGTAATGTGCTGCTTGCCTATATCTTCTTAATTCTTCATTTGCTAAAGTTCCAAGTGGTGTATTTGTTCCTGGATGTACTCCAACAAATGCTCTACAATTTCTACATAAATAACACTTGCCTTCGCCATATTCCTTACCATATATTTCTGCGTTTGAAGTATAAACAACTGGGCTTCCACAATATCTACATATTGTTGGTTTTTGCATTTCTATCACTCCTTTGGCATTTCATATACTTTTGGAAGCATTGTTACTGCTTTGTTATTATCTAAATTGTATTGTCTATATTTGCTTACTATTTCTTGTAATACTTCTTTTGCTCTTTTTTCTGTTTCATATTCTGCTAAAATATAAGCACCATCTTCTTCTGCTATAATGAATTGTCCTATTGCTATTATCTTATTTTCTTTTACACTAATAGCTTTTATATTATTAAAATTTATAATATCTTTTTTATCTTGACTTACTATTATCATACAAATTCCCCCTTAAATACAGTAGCAAGTATCTCTACTGCTAAATTTATTGTTTCGCATAATCTTTCTTCAGTAATTGGTTTTGCTTCTTCAGCTTCTCCATTTAATATTTTTCTTAATTTTGTCCTTTGCATTTCAGTATTTTTAATATGATCTATATGTTCTTGAAACATTGATGATTGAAATTCATACTCCTTACATCTTTTTTCATAATCTGCTAATACTAATTGCTTTGTTTTACTAGCATTTTCAGTAGTTATCTGCTTATTATGAAACATTACTAATAACTGCTTTAATGCTAGAAAACAATGTATTTCTAATAAGTTATAATCTGCAGGAGGTGTTTCAAGTTTTATAGAATCATTTATAATTTCTTCTTTACTTTTCATTTGGTCTTACCTCCAATTTATTTTTCTTGCATACCTCAAATACGCAATTTTTATATAGGTCTTACCTGTCTTACCTTTTTCCGTGAATATATTTATATTTTTTATGAAAGTTTTATTTTTAGATTTTAATAAAAAATTTCCATATGTATATTATTATTTTGTAAGAGGTAAGACTTTTATATTTTTATTTAATGTAATCGGCTTAACTCTATATTTTTTTATAGTCTTACCTTTGGCTTACCTTGGTTATTTTAGGTAAGACTTAAAACGGTAGATCTTCCATATTTTGTTGCTGATATTTTTCTTCATATGCAAGGTCTGATTTTTCAGGTTCTAATCTAAATTTTATATAGTTTGCTTTTACCCCAAACGCCTTTGTTTGGTGTGTAAATTTACCTTGTGAATTTCGTTCTATTTGATTTCTATCTGCAAAATTTCTTATTACTGCTGTAAAATCAAAACCTGCTTTGTTTAATGCTTCAGCATATAAACTTTTATTTACTAAACAAATATCTTCATTTTCGATATATTTACCCCAAATTTCTCCATTTTCATTTTCTCTAAATCTATTTATGTTTTGTGAAATCCAGTTCATTGTCCATTCATATGCTCTTGTAGAAACATCAACTTCTTTTGCACTTGTAAGCCATCCACTTACATCTTCTATTGTTAATTTTTCATCTTTAAAAATTAGATCTGTAGATATTTCATCTGCAAGTAATATTGTGGCCATTGCCATTGCTTGTTTATCAGTTGTATCTGTCTTTTCTAATATTTCTTGAAATATCTCCCTATATCTTTTCTGTAATTCCTCTTGTTTAGGAATATTTTTTATAAATTCTTTACCAGCAAATCCATAATTTTTTCTAACAAAATTACTTACAAAATTACCATCTGCAATTACTTTTTCTGTTGCTTCTACTTCAATTACTCTATTCTTTACTCCTCCACCTGAAGTTGCTTTTGTTATTGGTTCTTCTCCTGTAAATAAGAAACAGCAATTCCATTCTTTCAAAAGTTCTATTCCACCATAAGCCTTACCTCTACCTCTATCAACACCTTCTGTTAAATACATTACCAGGTTGTCAAAGCTATCCCATCTACTTTTAATTGTTTGTAGTTCATCTCCTGCAAATGGAATATCGTGAACAAAAGCTGCATATCTTGCTAATGCTACTTGTGTTGCATTTAATGTTCTTACTAATTTTCCTACTTCAGGATTTCCCCAAACACTCATTGCAAACATTAATCCTACTGTTTTACCTGTTCCAGTTCCACCCCATATATGTACTACAAATGGCAGTACTCCCAACATTTGATTTAGTGTGCTAGCAAATGAAGATGCTAAAAGTAAATGTGCAATCTTGCTTTCCTTTCTTACTCTTCTACATACTTCTTTCCATTCTTCATATTTTCCCACTTCTCTTATGCTTGCATATACATCTTTAAATGCTATATCACCATCATACTTTAGGTCGCCTACATAAGGTGCAAATTCATTTTCTATCCATCCTAACCTGTCTGTGCTACGATTTACTGGAATTTCTTTTGCATTCAAGGAAACTACATCTGCAATATATGAAACTAGATCCTTTGCATTCTCTGAATTTACTTCTATTCCCCTATCTGATAATTGGATAATATTAGATTTATTTGCTACCATACTTCTTTCAATTGTTATATACTGCCATTTATTATCTTTGAAAAATGCTAGTTTTATTTTTTCTGTCTCTGAATCAACATTAATTAACCTTTCTACTGGTAATATAGGATGTGAGCAAGCTACTACTGTTTGTGGAATCATACCTGCACCCATAATGCTTTTAGTAACTCCTGTATCTTCACATTCCCATTTTCCACACTTTAGTTTTTCAATTGGTGGTTGTGTGAATTGAATTGTATTGCTGCCTCTTTGTTTGAATCGTTGTGCAAATTCTGTTTGATATGCTTTTAAAAGTTTGTCAAAACTTCTTATGTTTCCAAGTTCCCTGGATTTATCTTGTAATCGTACAATTAGCGTTGTCCTTGCTATTTGGTTATCTATTGAAAAAATATGTTCAAATATTTCCTTGTCTAAAATTTGTTCTTTTGTTAATTCACTAATTTCCCCAAAAGGTGTAAACCCTTCATCAATTAATTGCTCTGAAAGTTCTAACTCTTGCTTCAATTCTTCTCACCACCTTTTTTTCGTGTTTCCAAAACCATATTTTATCTTCGTTTGTTCCATTTATAAAAATACTTTCTATTAAATAATCAATGTAATCTTTATTGTGCATTGCTTCTACAAATAAATCGTTTGGATCTTCTTCCATATTTTTAGGTGCATATTCTTCTTCCCATTTCCAAAGTAAATGCAGATAATCACACAATAATTGAAATGTTTTATTTTCCCATTTCTTAAATATTTCTTCAGTTTTTTGCTTATTTTTATATTTATTAATTTCAAAATAGTTGCTTTTTTGATTTGGATCTAATCCTAATCCTAAAGTGTAATTTATACTTTTGGCTGCTTCTAAAGCATTTATATTTAATAATTCTGATACAAGAGAAATTGAATCGCCACCTTTGCCACATCCAAAACATTTCCATATTTGTTTTTGTGGTGATATTGAAAGACTAGCTGTTTTTTCTTTATGGAATGGGCATACACATTTATATGCCCTATTCAGTTTTAATCCATAAAGTTCTGCTACTTTTACTATATTTGCTCTTTCTTTAACTTCTCTGATCAAACTCATAATTTACCTCCTAAAAAGGAAGGTCATCATTATCTGCAGCAGATGCTGTTGCATCAAATGCTTGATCATATTGATTGTCACTCAATACTTTTTTATTTGGTATTTTTGCTTCTTCTGCTTTGTCATAAGATACTGCAAAGAAAGGCTTTACTGCTGTATGTGGTAATCCGTCTGTACCTAAAAATTCTTCTTCTCTAAAGACTAAACCTATTTTTTTGTTAACTAATTTTTGTTCATCAAAATCAAATTTGAAATTTGCATTTGATGCTTCTACTGAGGTTATAAGACCTTTAAATTTTGGATTTGTTGTCCCTGGATTATAACCTTCGGTAAATACTGTCCAAATACCACTCCATTTTCTTTCTTCAGGAGATCTAGTATCATTATCAAATTTCTTTTGATAAAAATCCTTGTATTCTCCTTCTGCAATATCAAATCCAATTTTTAGAAATTCTTTTCCTGCTTGTGTTTTTTCACATACTACTTTTTTTATTAAGCATTTATATCCTCCTGCTGGTAATGTTTCAAATTCTCCGAAGCTTTGTGCTTCATCATATCCTGCTGGTTTTTCCATAATTAGTTACCTCCCATAATTTTTTTAATATTATTTATTACTTGATCTAAATCTTTTACTGATGTTATTTTATGTACTTCTATTTTTCCAATTTTATCTTCAATTTTTGTTTTGATATCTTCTTGCTCAGTTTTACAATGTTTTCCTTCACATTCTGCTTTTTCTGTATCTTCTGTTTCTTCTTCATTCATTATATCTTCTGCTATTTCTGTAATTTTAAGTCCTGACAAAAATGCTAATCCTATAATTTCTAATGTATTAAAATCCATTATTTTTCACCTCTTTTCTTTTTTTGAAACCATTTCCAAAATCCTCTAAATTCTGATCTATATCTTTTGGCCACGCCTTTGTTATGGTCTTTCCATTGTTTTTTTAATTGATTTCTTTCAATTTTTCTTTGAAGGCTCATTATTGTTTTCCTCCTTTTTGCTTAATTCGTAGTATTCTCTAATTGTCTGATCTACCATTTTTAAATCATTATCAATTTTATGTTCAAACATATCCATAGGACTTTTAGCTGGATTAGTTCCATCGGAATTTGTAATAAAGAAATGCTCGCTTCCTTCTACTTGACAAAGTAAAACTATTGAAAATAAACCTTCTACAGTAAGTTGATTGTCAAGCATTTTTCCTAAAGTTTTTGCTTTTAACTTTCCATTATCAGCTAATTCTGTATGGTGTAACATATATACAATACAGTCATCAGGTGTCTTTTTTATAATAAAATCAATTAAATCTTTAAAATTTAAAGCCATATTAGTAAATTTTCCATAACCTACTTCTTTTGCATGTTCAAAACTTTCAAAGGCCATTAAGTATTGTGAATCGTCTATTACATAAGTTTTAAAATTTCCTTTTTGTATGTTTGATTTTATCTGTGTGTATGTAACATTATCTGCTTTGTTTAATTGCTTTTTAAATGGTAATGGCTTACCTGCCACATTATAAATTGCGACATCTTCCTTTTCAAAATTTCTCAGGCTGCAGCTTTTTCCTGAGCCAGATTCGCCTAAAATTAATACTGGTATTCCCATTAATCTTTATCCTCCTCTACTAAATTTAAATTAAAATCAAATTTATATGGTGTTCCTGCTTTTATATCAAGTTTTAGTTCTCCATTTTCCAAACTCATTGTCATTACTCCATCATTAAATACTCCTGTAATGCTATCTCCATCTTCTAATTTTGCATCTTTCCCATATTCTTCTTTCATTGCTTTTTGCATCATTTCTATTGCTTTACTTATTGCTTCCATTATTTAATCCTCAAACTTTCTCCTCTTGGCTCTAAATGTGCAAAAGGTAAATTTTCTCCATTTTCCAATGCTTGTCTTATTTTATCTGTATCATTTTCAATAACTGTTTTTGTATATTCTTCAGGTACATCTCCATCAATAGTAAGTGCTTGTTTTCCTCCATTTTTTGCTATATTAAATGTAAATAGATTAGTTGCAAATTTTGTTTTTCCTGTAGATTTCATTGTGTTAAATAAGTTTTGTTTTAAAGTATTTACTCTATTTTCAAATACTTTTGCACTTTCTGTTAGTCTTTTTGCTTCTTCTTTTCTAGCGTTTTTCTTTGCTTCGAGTTCTTTTATAATTTTTGCATATCCATCTGCTTTATCTTCAATTTCTCCTTCGATTCCTTCTAATGTATCAAGTATCATTTGCTCATCTACTTCTTCGTCATATAGCATATTAAGTACAGTTTCATAATTATTTGTTAATTGATATAAATTACTCATCTTCGTTTTCCTCCTTTTCAAACATATTGTTTTCCATTGTGTGCAAAATGACCATTCCACTTAACATCATTGATAATTGAAATTTTGCATCATCTTTATGATTATCTCCTGCTGGCTTATCCATAGTTTGCATCATTGCATTTTTATAAATTTCTTTTATTTCATCATAAGTATAGGTCTTTCCTTTTTCGATTTTTAAATTTTCCATTTTTCCTTGTCCTTTCTAACTTTCTATGTTAAAATATAAATAGAAAGTATTTATATAAATATTTTTTACGAATCATCTATTTTTCAGTTTGGTTGCTGGTAGATGGTTCATTTTTTAAGTTATCTTCACAGATGAATAAAATTTGTTGTAAGATTTCTCTTAATTCAGCTTCATTATGAAATTCGTCTATATCTGAAATAAGATCTTTAATTTTTTGATATCCCATATTAGTTTCCTCCTTTCAAAAGTTTTAAATTATTTTTCATAAGTCTTAATGTAGTTAGCATATTGTTGTATCTATATATGATAAATAAACTTTTCACATAAACTCTAATGTTCATTTTTTTTAGCCTCACTTTCTTGGTAAATTGTTTCTATTATCAATATGATTACTAGTCCTAACATTGGAATTAAGTATTCTCCTCCTACTGCTTCATATCCTCTTAATTGATTAGCATAATTTATTGCTAATGGTGTTATTACAATTGTTGCTATAATAACTAATAATTCTAAAATTCTTATAATAAATTTTTTCTTGTTAATTATCTTCATTGTTCTTCCCCCTTTAATCTTTTCTTTTTGTACCACTCTCTTATTGCACTTCCAAGTGCTACTTTTTCTTTTCCAAAGTTTTCGCTTGGAAAGTCTTGTGAATTATAAATACTTAATGCTGTAGGTACGCTACAATTTCTTAATTCTGCAAATTGTGTTGGGGTATAAAATACATTATCTTGTAATTCCATTTAATCTACCTCCTTTTTTTTGTGTGTCGTGTCGCAATTTTATTTTTTAAACCTTTCATTTTTCCTCCTTTTGTTTAGTATCTTTTTAAGACACTTTTGAATTAAAAAAAATTTCGTCAACTTCACTACTTGTTAGTAAATATTTTTCTTTTATTTTGCAAATTTCATTTTGTGTAAATTCTGCTCCGTTTGTTTCATTCATTTTTGCAGATAATGTAGTTCTTGATATTTTTAAATATTCTGCTAAATCTCCTCCGTTATCTCCATTTAAAGCCATTTTTGATTTTAGTTTGTTTATATTCACCTTTTTTTCCTCCTTTCGTTTAGTATCTTTTTAAGACACTCACATAATATAATAATAATTTTTAATTGTCAATATATTTTTAAAAAAATTTTAAATTTTTAAGACACTTTTTTAAAAATACTTGTAAAAATGTTTAAAATATGATAATATTAAGACACTTATTGGAGGTGTATTATATGAATATGGGAGAACGAATAAAACAATTAAGAATTGTAAATGGATTAACACAAGAAGAATTGGGGAAATATATCGGTGTTCAAAAAGCTGCAATTCGTAAATATGAAAAAGGCGAAGTACAAAATATGAAAAGAAGTTCTATTGAAATTCTTTCTAACTTATTTAAGGTATCTCCTTCTTATTTAATGTGTATAGAAGATGAATATCCTAAAGAGCAATCTTCAACTTCCATTCCTTTATTATCAGATTTTAAAGAAAATCTAGAAATCTCTCTAAATCAGTTTTTTATAAAGAATATAACTATAAATGAATTACTACCTAATAACACTTTTGCATTACAAATAAAAGATAATTCTATGTTACCTTTATTAGGCATTGGAGATATAGCAATTATATTAGCTGATTTCAAATATGAATCTGGCCAAACTTGTTTAATATTAACTAATAATATTTATATGATTAGAAAAGTTATTAAAACAAATGATGGATTTGAATTACAAGCAATGAATCCTTATTATCCAATTGAAAAAACAAAAGAATTAAAATTTTTTGGTAAAGTTATAAGAGCAGAAAATCAAAGTGCTTTTAAATAGAAAGGAGTCTTTATGAAAGATTATTTTATAAAACAAGTTGAGGATATAAAAGCAAGTCCTAAATGCATTATTAAAAAATGGTATTTCTGGTTAATAGTAATTGCAGTTATTTATGGTTTAATAACGGATATATTTGCACCTAAAGAAGTTTTAACTTCTTCTAATAATTTCTTAGAAGAAAACACTGTTGTAGAAGAAAAAGTTGAAACAGAAGAAGAACGAATTGCAAGAGAAGAAAAAGAAAAGAAAAAAGCTGAAGAAGAAGCTAAAAAAGAACGTCAAAAAAGAATTAATGAAAATTCTTCAAATGCATATATTTATACAGAAAAAATAGTAAAAGATAACTTAAAGGCTCCAAGTACAGCTAAATTTTCTAATCAAAAATATGGTTATAATGAAGAATACAGCAGATATGTAGTTAGTGGCTCAGTAGATTCTCAAAATAGTTTTGGTGCTATGATTAGAGCAAACTTTTATGCTGAATATGATCAGGATTTGACTATGATATACTTTGTATTTGATAATCAAGTATTGTTAGATAATAGATAAAAAAAGGATAATGTGTTGTTTGTTTGCGACACGACACACATTATCCAGAGCATAACCACTTTGAAAAGTGATTACTTTTGTATTATATACAAAAAGCCTTCATTTTTCAAGTGTTATTCAAAGAAAAATGGAGGTTTTTTATTATGGGTACAACTAAAACTCGTGGAAACGGCGAAGGTACAATATTCAAAAGAAAAAGAAACGGAAAAGTTATGTGGGTTACTGAATACACTATTGCAATGTATGATGAAAAAACTGGTAAAAGAAAAAGGAAAACTATATATGGAAAAACTAGACAGGAAGTAAAAAAGAAATTAGAAAAGATTATTACTGAATTAAATACAGATACTTATGTAGATAAGTCAAAGGTTACATTTTATGCTATTGCAAAAGAATTTATTGATACTGCCTACAAAATGAATAAATTAAAAGAAAGCTCCTACTCTCGTAAATTGCATACATTAAAAAATATATCTACACATTATATTGCCAATATGGAACTTCAAAAAATTACAGAAAAAGATCTAAAAGATTTCTTGATATATATTACAAAATATTCAGATTCTGTTATCGCTAAAATATATGGAATAGTTAATAATACTTTTAAAATAGCTGTAAGAAGAAATATTTTGCGTTATAACTTTTTAGATGATCAACTAGAATTTGAGATACCTTTATCTCAAAAGTATAAAGATAAATCTAAAAATGTATCTGCTTTTACTATTGATGAACAAAAGCAACTTATTAATGAATTACAAAATGCAAAAAAGTTCAGGTATAAATATCAAATTTTGCTAAGTCTATTTACAGGTATGAGAATGGGCGAAATAAATGCTTTAGATATAAATGATGTTGATTTTCAAAATAAAATAATTCATATAAGAAGAACTATTACTCGTACATTTGATGATAGAGCAACAATTGGTTCTTATACAAAAACAGTAAACGGAATTAGAGATATAATGATGGATTCCAATGTTGAAAATATACTGAAGGAATATTTATCATCAGAATATTATACAGAAAATGATTACAATCTTCTATTTTGCAATTCATATAAAGAATGTATAAGTACAGATACTGTTAATATGATGTTCAAAGAGTTTTGCAAAAATTATAACATTGGAAAAGGTTATGATGTTCATCAGCATATGCTTCGCCATACATTTGCTACTAGATGCATTGAATCGGGAATGCCTGCATCCGTTTTAGCAAAAATAATGGGACACGCAAATGTTGCAACAACTTTAAATGTCTATTGTGAAGTTTTTGACAAATTTAAGAAAGAACATCTTGATTTATCTTACAACTATTTAAAGGAAAACGGCTTAACACTTGACTCCTAACTATATATTAGTACAGCCACGAGTACAGCCATGCGAATTATTTTTAAAATATTTTGTATTTATTTGAAAATATATTGAAAATTTAAAACATAGATATAACAATGGTTTGAACCACTTTGAAATAAAATCAAAATATGTTCAAACCATTGATTTTAGGTTGTTTTTGCCAACCGATTGAATCCTTTTCCATCATATTCTATTATTAATTTTATATTTCTCATAATTTCACCAAGATTATATTATCACAAAAAAACTTATAAATCAACCAAAAACCTGCTGACTATTTTCTATTAAATCTATAGATATTTTCTACAAAATTATCTAGTGTTACACTATAAATATCTAGTTTAACTTAATCATTTGGGCAATTTTTAATTGATAAAAAAGTCATATTATGATAAAATTTATAAAGATATAATTAGTAATATAATTTATTTTTACAAAAGTAGGCAAATCAATCCTTCTACTTGTTTTTCTCATTCATATTAAATAGAAAATCAATGTAGAATAAGATAAAGTTAGGAATATAAAAAATGAAAGTAAAATTAGTTGCTAGTGACTTAGATGGTACAATAATAGATAAAAATAACAAAATTTCATATAAGAATTTTGAGGCAATAAATTCAATTCATAAAAAAAATGTAAGTTTTGCAATTTGTACTGGAAAAACTTACTCTGTATCAAAAAAAATATGTGACCAATTTACAGCAGATTATGGAGTATTTGGGAATGGTACACAAATAATCGATTTCAAAAGCAATAAGGAATTACTTAGAAAAACACTTTCTAAACAGGATTTACTTTTTATTGTAACTTTTGCAAAAAGATATAATTATCATATTCATTTATATACTGATACAGAAATTATTTCAGAAAAGTTAGAATATATGGATTTAAGAAATTATAAATTAAAAAATCAAAATTCTATGGATATTTTAAATTTTAAAATTGTACCTAATATTTTAAGCTATATAGAAGAACATCCAATATTAGATGCTTTTTCTGCTGTAATTTCTTCTGATGATGTTTCATTAGGTCAATTTAAAACATTTTTAAATATAAATCCTAATATTGAAGCAATCACTATTAATAAAAGAGGTAAATATAGAGATAAAATTATAAACAAAGATTATGAATACTTAAATATTACTCCTACAAATGTAGACAAAAATGAAGCTTTAAATTTTCTTTCAGAATATTTAAATATATCAAAAGAAAATATGCTTGCTATTGGAGATAATATTAATGATTTAGAGATGATTAAAGAGTCTGGTATTGGTGTTGCTGTAAATGAAGCCTATGATGATTTAAAAAAAGTTGCTAAATATGTAACAAAATCGTCTGTATCTGATGGTGCTTTTGCAGAAGCTATTAATACATTTATTGATTAAAATTATGTGCAGTATTAACTCAAGTTTTTATATTATAGAATGTTCAGAGGATTTTCCTATAATATAAAAATATAGCCTGATTGTTAAAACCAACAATCAGGCTACTTTTATACTATTTTACTTTTTTATCTTGATTATTATTTTTATTTATGTAATTATGCTCATTAATTAAATTTTTTATTAATATTTTCTTTAATACATCTTCTCTAACATCTGCAATTAAAGTTCCATCTTTTGCTATTGATATTTTTCCAGTTTCCTCAGAGACTACAACTACTATTGCATCTGATTCTTTAGAAATACCTATTGCTGCTCTATGTCTTGTTCCCAATTCTCTAGCAATATCTTTATCATCTGCTAGTGGTAACATACATGATGATGCTGCAATTTTATTCTCACTAATAATAACTGCTCCATCATGAAGTGGTGTATTTGGTTCAAATATATTTACTAATAATTGTGGCGAAATTTCAGAATTCATTATTATACCTGTAGCAATAATATCTTGTATTCTTATTTCTCTTTCAATTACTATTAACGCACCTTTTTTTTGTTTTGCAAGTTCTACTGCTGCTATTGCTATTTTATAAATATTTTCTTTTTTCTTTGCATTTAAGTCTTGATCATTAATTCCAAACCATCTTCTAAATTTTCTTGTTGTACCTAGTTGTTCTAAAGCTCTTCTTAGTTCTGGTTGAAATATTATAATAAGCATTATAAAACCATATGACATTATTGATGTTAATACAAAGTTTACTATATTTAATTTTAAAAATCCACTTATTAATGTTATTACAATTAATGCTACAATTCCTTTTAATAATTGCCATGCTCTAGTATTCTTTAGCATTTTTATTGCTTTATATATAAAAAATATAACAATTACAAAATCAAGAATCGTTGTAATAATATTAAATGGATTAGAAGTAAAATTTGCAAAATTTTCAATAAAATATGATTGATAAAATTCTTCAAATGATTGATTTAACATTAATTTATCTCCTTATACAGCTAATCCGCTGATTAAATAAAATACTAAAGTTCCACATACTGAGAATAACATTAATCCTATCATCACTCCAGCTATTATTTTTGTAAATAATTTTTTCTTATCCATTCTTTCCCTCCTATTCATTACACATAATTTAGTTAATTCTTTATAAGAACAAAAGAGTAATTTTTAATAATCTCAAAGATTTTAAAATTTATGTGCAAAAATTTGGCAAAAGCTTTATATTATAATAATTCAAAAAGAATTTATATAATACAAAGAGTTTTCATTTGCATTTTAATTTTCTATATAAATATTTATATCATAATACACACTTTTTTTCAATACTAATCTTTTCCTAATATAAAAAAAGTTTAATCTATTTTTATCAAGTAACAATTACTATATCCAGCAATCGTGCACTATGTAAAATAGATCACATTTAATCTATTTTACATAATATACAATGCTAGAAGTTACACATAAAAATATATTAAACTTTTTAATAATATTTAATCTATGACTTTCTATTTTAAATGTAATGTTGGATTTACATTTTCTCCATCTTTGTACATTTCAAAATGCAAGTGTGGTTCATCTGCAACTTCAAAACTTGCAGAATCTCCTATTGTTCCTATTGTTTGACCTTTTTCAACAACTTCATTTTCTTTTACAAATTCTGTAGTTAATAAATTAGAATATATTGTTTTAAATCCATCTTGATGTGCAATTGTTATTGTTAAACCATATCTAGGGTCATTTTTTATCGTTTCAACTGTACCTGCTTCTGATGCTGTTACAACAGACATTTTATCAGCTTTTATATCAATACCATTATGAATAGTCCATTCTTCTAGTGTATTAGAATAAACTAGTGTATCTTTTGCAAAGTCTTTCATAATTTCTCCTGATACAGGTGCTGTAAATTCAAGTTCAACTTTTTGATTATTTGCATCTACTTGATTAGTAGCAACTTCATTTCCTATAACATTTTCATTATTACTAACATTTTGTGATGTAGCAACTGTATTATCAATTATAGAATTTACAGGAGTTGTATTTACTTTTTCCTTTTTTGTATTATTACTAGTTGTTTCTTTTTTTTCTGTTGATGTGTTGCTTGAATTAGTCATATTAGATACTGTTGAGTCAGAAGTAAAACTTGTTTCTTCTAATTCATCATTAGAAACAATATCATTCATTTTACCAAGTTCTAAAAGACTTTGGGCTGAATCTTCCTTTAATTTTTTATTATACATAACAAAAATTGTTAAAAACACTACAATCGAAATCACTAAAACACTTGCAAAAACATATACTATTTTTTTTAATTTTTGTTCTTCATAATATTCTCTTTTTCCCATAATAACCTCCATATTTTGTAATCACTAGTAACAGTATTTACATTTTTTTGAAGATTATTCACTTATTTCTACATCTTTATAATAATATTTTATTATATCCTCATAATTTCTTCCATTTTTTGCCAAAGTATCACTTCCACATTGACTAAATCCAACTCCATGTCCATAACCTAATACTGAAAATTTAATATTATTATCAATTATTTCAAAATCAAAATTTGCAGATTTTAATCCAAATATACTTCTTGCTTCTACACCACTAATCTCAGTATTTCCAATTCTAATTTTATTAACTCTATTAGAGCTTGTTCTTTCTAATATTTCTATTGGATTTGGACTAGCAAAATCTATTTTAAACTCTGAATATTTTTCAAGCATACTTTTTATTAAATCATCTTTAGACACTGTTACTTCAGAACTATATGATGTATAATTTTCTTCTCCTGAAGTTTGTACTGTTTGAAAATATGGAAAATTTCCTCCCCAAACATTTATAGAAAGTTCTGTTGCTCCTCCGCTATTGCTATGAAATAAAGCATTTATAGGTTCTCCATTATATAATATAACTTTTCCACGTGTAGTGTCTACTGCAGTAGTAATTTTATTCCAATATTCCTCTTCTTTCCCATCTTCCCATCTTGCAAATCGATCTTCTTTTGTAATCCAAGCTTGACAACACAATGAGCTATCACAAATATCTGCATTTTCATGTTTTTTTCCGTTTCTAATTTGATATATTGTATAAGTTCTTGCGACAATTGATTGTGCTTTTAAAGCTTCTAAGTCAAATGTTGCTGGCATCTCACTCGCAACTACTCCATATAAATATTCATCTAAATATACTTCTTCTACTTCTCCAGTGTTTGTATGTAATAACTTAATAGTTGTATATTCTCCATAATCAAATTTTTCATACACTACTGGTTCTTCTTGTGAAGATACCTCTTCTGTTTTAAATTGATTAGTAAAAATTATTGGCATTGTAAATATCAAAATTATAACAAATATAAAATAAAATAGTATTTTTTTCAAAATTACATCTCCTCAGATAATTTTTATTTAATATGAATATTTATAAACATATTTTAAATAACCTATTTAATACACAAAATGTATTTTAGTCATATTAAATTTTCTAAAAAATTACTACATGTAGTTTTTGATATTTTTATGTTGGTAGTAATTTTTTCTTAAAATCATTCAAAATTTTCTTTTCAATTCTTGAAACATGTACTTGAGAAATTCCAAGTATTTTTGCAACTTGGCTTTGTGTTTTATCTTTAAAATATCGTAAATTAATAATTTCTCTATCTCTAGAATTTAATTTTTTTATCATTTCTACAATTGTAATTTTATCTACTATTTTATTTGATTCATCATTTTCATCCATTAATAAATCAACAATTTCTCTATCATCATCTTTTAATTTTACGTTTATAGATTCTACTGTTTTTTGAGCTTCCATTGCCATATATATATTTTCTTCTGGTAATTCTAATATTTCAGATAGTTTAGTAACACATATAGATTCACCTGTTTTAATCATATATATTCTTTCAAGTTCTTTTATCTTTATTCCCAACTCTTTTACACTTCTGCTAATTCTAATTAATCCATCATCTCTTAAAAATTTTTTTATTTCTCCTATCATATATTGAACTGAATATGTAGAAAGTTGAACTTCATAGTTAAAATCAAATCTTTGTATTGCCTCAATAAACCCTATGCAAGCAATTTGATATAAATCTTCTGCTTCATATCCTCTTCCTAAAAATCTTTTTACAATACTCCATATAAGACCTTTATTTTCTTCTATAAGTTGTGCTAACTTATCTTTATCTCCTTGCTGCGCTAAAGTAATAAGAGTTCTATTTCTCTCATTCATTTTAGCCTCCTATGTATTTTCTTTTTTTATTTTTTTACTCATTGAAATTTTAGTTCCTAATCCTACAATAGATTCTACTTTTAATTCATCCATAAAATTTTCCATAATAGTAAATCCCATTCCAGATCTCTCTAAATTTCCTTTTGTAGTGAATAATGGTTTCTTTGCTTCTTCAATATTTTCTATACCACTTCCAGTATCAGAAACTTCTATCTCAATTTCGTCATCATATAGAATTGCTCTAAGAGTAACTATTCCATCTTTATTTTGATAAGCATGAATTATTGAATTTGTAACTGCTTCTGAAACTGATGTTTTTATATCTGCAATTTCTTCAATTGTTGGATCTAATTGAGATACAAATGCAGCAACAGCAATTCTTGCAAAAGCTTCATTTGTTGATTTGCTAGCAAATTCTATTTTCATTTCATTTTTTATTTTTTTATTCATATTATTATTTCCTTTCTTTTCTTTTATTCATATTGCTTAAACTCTGTATTTATTGTCCTATACTATCCTGTTTTTTCAGTATCATCTAGATTTATAACTGAAACTATTTTTGTTATTCCAGACATTTCTAATATTCTTTTTATTCTTTCATTTACATTAACTATTTTGATTTCTCCACCAAAATTAGTTACTTGCTTGTACCTTCCTAAAATTAATCCTATTCCTGCACTGTCCATAAATTTCACTTTTGAAAAATCGAAAATAACATTTTTAGGCATCAATCTTTGAATTTCATAGTCTGTCCTTTTTCTAATCTTGTCTACTACATGATGATCTAATTCTTCTGTAATTTCAAAAATTAAAATTTTTTCTTCAATAAAATGTTTTACATTCAATATATGTTTCCTCCTTTGTACTTTTACTATTTTAATATTCTAAATTTTATTCAAAATACCTTCGATGAAAAAATAGAAGTTTTGTCGCATTTTAGAAAGCCTTCGACATTTTATGCAAAATTGTCGGAATGCTTTCTATTATATGAATTCCAGAACAAAAAAAGAAAGCAAAAGCAGTTTTCTCCTACTACTTTTGCTTATCATATATACAGGAAAAATTCACACACTAATCTTTACAAGATCTTCATTATCATTTTTTCCTCTTTTGTTAATATTTAGCGCAGGAGAACCGCTGGCCTCGCTACGCTTTTTTCTTTTATTCAAATTTTATGTTTTCAATTCTATTTCGATACTGTCCATACTCCATCTACTAATTCTGCTGGGGTACTAGATGGTAGAGAAACTACTGGACGCACGCTATAGTGCTCACAGTTATAGGGATCTGTGAAAATATGACTCATATAGTGCCCACCATACATTGTGTCAGAGCGACTCGCATGAGGCGAAGCCAACCAATAACCATAGCACTCCTCATAGCTGCCTGAGTGTGGTATATATAAATCATAATCTTCTGTTTGGCTATCTAAGCTGGGCTGATTTGTATATACTAATTCTGTTTTATTTTTTGTATTATAACTGCTCATTAATAATTCT
>OFGE01000332.1_pt1 | contig 54082 bp, 43 predicted proteins | sample 1521681 | NCBI WGS metagenome assembly OFGE01 (sample SAMEA3504093, study PRJEB24116) | mouse gut metagenome | biome: mouse gut; feature: mouse-associated habitat; material: faeces | place: Denmark | collected 2011 | reverse complement strand
TCTTTCCTCCCCTGTTTCGGCAGAATACAGAAAATGCGGATACCTGGCCTGAGCCAGAAAACTGCCTGTTGCCCATTATTTTCCGTTCCTGCCCCATTGTCCTTTCTTAAACCTGATTGCTAAAAATAGAAAATCTGGCCATCATAAGACACATCCATGTGCCTGTCAAGCAGGAAAATAAGATTTTCTGATATCTTTCGGAATTGTGTATCCATATAAAATGAACTTACGGCCTTGCCTCCCCAAAAACCGGAAAAAGGGCAGACTATCCCTGCCGCAATAAAATTCGGAGGTCTTCAGGTGTCAAGGTTCTCATGCTTTCATTCCAGTTGTATTGCAAGCTTCCTTATATTGTGAAAGGTTTCAAAAACCTCTTCTTTATATGGGCAGCTGCTGCACAGCTTGAATTTTATATACCTGCCGCTATGTACAACCCTTGCCGCTATTTTTAAAAGCTTCAGCCTCACCGTATCAATCAGGTTTTTGCTCATCTGTTTTGGCAACACAAGGCGGCGGAACCAGTTGAAAATGTTATACACCAGTGCATGGAGCTGCAGCCGGTTGGCATTGACAACCCTGCTCCGGGAGCTTACGGACGCAAAATCAAACCCCTGTTTCCCTTCCCTGATAAAGTTCTCCATGCGTCCACGGTTGCAGTAGTAATTATGACCTGCCAGTGTCCCAATTCTTCCATATTGGTGACAATAAATGTGTACATGTGTGTCAGCTGATTATAAGGCTTTTCGATTTTAAACACCACGCGGCGCGGGGTGCGCCAGGATGCCGCCTGGTACCAGAATTCCCCATAGGTAACGGCATAGTCCACCATGTTCAGCCGGGTAGCCTTTGTCAATGCGTCATCCTGTTCCCGCGCTAGGGAAAGGAGCGTCTTGTTGATCTTGAGACGGATGGCATACTTCACATCGGTATCCTCAAACAGGTCGTAGAGTTCCGGTGTGGCAAAACCGCTGTCTCCCCGGGCATAACGCTGTATGCCGGGATAGTATTCCCGGTATTCGGCGATGATGGGTTCCATGAATGCCGCCGCGTCTTTGGAACAGTAATCCGTGCCGTCACGCAGCTGTGCCCCAATCAGATCCCCGGTCAGCCCGTCGTAACAGAGAATGGGGTGGTAACCGTGCGCCTGATAATGGTAATTGAAACCCTCGCCCTCCTGACTGCCGTAAGTCGCAAGCAGCGTGGTGTCAATGTCAAAAAGTACGAATTCCGGCATCCTGACGGAATAAATCCGCTGTCTGAGCTTACGCAGGATGGCGTCAAACTGCCGGAGGGTATCATCGTCCATCCGGTTGAAGAATCTGGACAGGGTAGGCTGGGAAGCAAGAGCCTCTTTCCCGGGGAAGGCAGACAGCACAGGATCATGGCGAAGTTCATCGGCGCAGTTGTCCTCATAATAAGTGCCAAAGATCTGGCAGATCATCTGCAACAGATTTTCGTCATCCTGGTGGATACGGAACAGGGCATGGTCATTGGTTTTGAAATTATTTTTGAGCAATGTTTCAAAACCGAGGGCGTGGAGGAATTCCTTTATCAAAAGAAGACCTCCGTCGGAAGAAAGCTCCCCGCCGTCAAAATTTACGATAAATTGCTTATTGCATTTGAGTTGGATTTCCTTTAAACTATACATAGGGCTTCTCCTTTGCTTTATGTATGGTTGTCGCCAACATAATTATAGCAAATCGGAAGCTCTTTGTATAAATTTGTTTCACCGATTGAGTGAAAATACCAAAGGGCCAAAAACACAATACTTAAGCGGCTTGACATGGTATAGAACATGTCGGTGTGAATAATTCAGGTTTAGTGTTAAAAACGGCAAAAGAGGATGAGAGCATTCGCGCAGTAACCATGTGTGGCTCCAGGGCAAATAAGGACTGTCCCCCAGATGTGTACCAGGCCACTTACTCTGATGCAGATTATGACAATATGTGGAAGGGGGCATTTGAGATGCTGTATCTGTTCGGAGAGGTGGCAAGGATGGTGGCGGCTGAACTGGAATTTACCTATGATGAAGGGGAGGAAAAAGGAATAGAGGGTTATATGGAGCTTGTCAAGGCAGGCAAAAGGAGGGAATTTTGAACAGATTGAGCAGGGATTATTTGGGATATACATTTCTGATATTACTCTTAGGTTGGGGAACCTGCGTCATATGCAGCTGGATTGGGATATCGTTAAAGGATAACAAATTGTTGTATGTACCCTTCCTGCTGGGTGGGTGGTCCCCCACCATTGCCTCTTTTCTTGCGCTGAAGAAGCATAATCGGGTTACGGGTATCAAAAACTGGCTGGGTAATATATTTGATTTCAGACATGGGCTTTTCGCATATGTCATGCCGGTGGTTTTTGCCGCTGCTTTTATTCTGCCCCAGTGTGTTATCTCCGGCTTTGAAGAAGGAGCTCCGTTTTTTGCGATTATCTTTATGGCGCCCATGATGCTGCTGGGGGGCGGGCTGGAGGAAGCTGGCTGGAGATATATACTCCAGCCAGAACTGGAAGAGAAACATTCTTTCGTTCTGTCAGCCATTGTGGTCAGCTTCATCTGGTGGATATGGCATCTGCCACTTTTCCATATAGAGGGAGCTTCCCAGTATGGGCAGAATTATTTTGCATTTGGGATAAATGTCCTGGGATTAAGTTTTGCCCTGGCAGCCATAAGGAAGAAGACAGGAAGTGTATGGCTGTGCGTATTCTTTCACTGTATTGTGAATTCCCTCTCGGGCATATATCTGATTCACGATAATATCTGGGGAAATGTGGCGGCAACAGCCCTTCTGATTCTGTGTTCTTTTGTCTCTCTGTAGATCGAGAAGGGACAAAAAGCCATATAATGGCGACGTCTGACACGCGATAAAAAACGGCCGGGGGGTTAGAGCCTGGAAGCAAAATGGCCCATTGCCTTCAGAACCTCCCCCTGGGCTTCAGGCTTTATGACAGCCAGTATGGGGGGGTGAACTGCCTCAAAACAGGCCCGGTCAAAAGTGCCGGCGTTCTGTTTCTCAAAACATGTTTCAAGAATTTCTCTGGCATCTTCATGTTGATCTTCTAATGTGCAAACATTTCTTGTCCTGGATTCATAAGTTTTTCTCCTCTATTTAAATATATTCTTTCCTGAACAGGATACCACAGAAGCCAGGACAAGTATACACATTCTATGTCAACCATGCCGGGAATCCTGTGATTGTCTTTGAAAGGTATGAGATTGCCCCCGGCGCTGCAGGGCAGCAGGAATTTGAGATTGCAAGGTAAAAATCCGGGGAAAATCCAGAGAAGATATAAACAAGTTGACAGTTCAACGTCTGTGCGGTATAATGCCAGAAGTTGAGCTGTCAACTTTTTTGTGGATTTCTCATGAAATAAAAGGAGACTTTTATGGTGGACAGATTTGAACAGTTTTCCCTTGCCATTATGGAGATCTCCAGGCACTGGCACAAGATGGCGGCGGATGAGATGGAGAACCATGGACTGAAGGGTTCCCATGCTGTCTACCTCCTGACAATGTACCGTTATCCGGAAGGCATTACCGCGCCCAGGCTCTGTGAGATCTGCGGCAAGGATAAATCCGATGTGTGTCGGATGATGCCCATTCTGGAGGAGAAAGGGCTTGTAAAAAAGGAAGGGGTTCATCAGAATCTCTACCGGGGAGGCTATAAGCTGACCCAGGAGGGAAGGACGGTGGCGGAATATGTACGCCGGAGGGCGGCTCTTGCCGTGGAGCTTGCAGGCAGGGACATTACCCCTGAGAAGCGGGAGATTTTTTATGAAGTACTGGGAACCATTGTGGGAAATCTGAGAGAGATAATCAAGGATGGACTTCCCAGGCAATGAATGCCGGATGGAGTACCAGTGTAACCCACAACAATTACCACTGTGTTCCACGAAGGATAAATTTTCAGTCTGCAAGGGGGAGGAAGGAGTCGCAGCGGGCTGGGATGACTGACGGTGCTGTGTGCCAGTGGCACACGTCCAGCACGGACCGTAGCGGAGCGTAGACCAACGATGCAGATGGAAATTTAGACAAGTGAAACATGTGGTTAATTGGTGGGGGTTATACTAGTATTGATATGGAGGAGGGAAAGGACTGCGTAAGCATCCGGATTAAATATGAAAAAACTGGGCCATTATTTGAAACTTATGGGGGTCTTTGCGAAATATTCGCTTATGTCCGCCCTGGAGTATCGCATCAACTTTGTCACAGGAATGATGGTAGAGATGGGATGGATGGTTATCAAACTGCTCTATGTGGCCATCATTTACAAGGCGGGAACCAATATTGGAATATTGACCCCGGATCATATTCTGCTGTTTATTGGAACTTATGTTTTGATGACGGGGATTTACATGCTGTATTTTGGAAATTTAAGCTCCATTCCAGGGATGGTACAGCAGGGGGAACTGGATCTGTACATCGTAAAACCGGTATCTCTGCAGTTTCTGGTGACTATGAGGAGGGTGGAGTTTGCGTATCTGCTTCCCAATCTTGTGGCGGGAACTCTGATGATCACCGCAGGCTGGCGTCTGGCGGGGCTGCCCGTGGGAGTGGTTCCGGTGGCAGGGTTTGTATTCTTTTTCGTTTGCGGGTGCCTGCTGACTTACAGTCTTTTTCTGCTGCCATATCTGCTGAGCTTCTGGACTGTGTCCATAGGAGGGATTGCGGACATCAGCAACGCCCTGTGGGATTTTAACAATATGCCATCCATGATCTATGGAAAGTGGATGCGGCGGATCGGTACTTATGTGCTGCCGGTGTTTGTGATAACAAATTTTCCGGGATTGTTTCTGATGGGGGAGCTGTCTCCTGGGGCCTGTCTGTGGGGGGCCGGTGCACCGGTGCTGTTTTTTCTGATTTCCAGGAAAATCTGGAGACTTTCCCTGAAACGGTACAGCAGCGCAAGCTCATAAAATTATACATGAACCAAAAAAACCCTGCCTGGGGAAAGCTACTCAGGCGGGGCTTTTACAGTTTAAAGTTTTGTTTTCACATCATTGTAAACAGAAATATAAAAGATGTTGCCGGGGCAGCCGGAGTCACTGCTGTCGCCGGGAGGCATATTGGCCAGTTCTTTAATAATTTCATTCAAATATTCTGTATGTTCCTGAATCCGTCGGATCTGGTTAAAGATATATGCCATATCAATAGTACTTCTCCCTTGCCATAATATTTTTCTGTGGATGCCGTTTTGTCTGATGGGTGCCGCTCCCGATTCACAGTTTTAGTATAGAGGATTTTGAACTCTGTGTTATATCTTAATTTTATTTGAAAATATCCACAGAGAGGATGCAGAAAATGTGCTTGAGAAGATATAATGGAAGATTGGGGGAAGTAAAAGAAATCAAGGACATGTTTCGATCAAAAATATGTCCAGCAGTATTGAACATGACATATTAAATACTTATATACGAAATTTTTTAGGGTATTTTTACATATTCTAGTGACATATCAAATCATATGTGCTATAATTATCGCAATCGTTTATGGGAGGTGAGGATATGACAGGAAATGAATTGTTGTTGGCGATTTCTACCATGCTTGACCCTATGAGGGAAGAGATACGTGAAATGCGACAGGATATCAAAGAAATTAAAAAAGATGTGGAAGGCCTGAAAAAAGATGTGGAGGGCCTGAAAAAAGATGTGTGCGGTCTGAAAAAAGATGTGGAGGGCCTGAAAAAGGACGTGTGCGGTCTGAAAAAAGATGTGGAGGGCCTGAAAGCAGATGTGGAAGGCCTGAAGAAGGACATGGAAGGCGTAAAAGAAGAGCTTCAGGAGGTCAAGACCAAGGTAGCTGAGATTGACGTGAGGGTAAAACGGATTGAGATTGTTCAGGAAAATGAGATGCTGACTCGGTTAAATACGATAGAAGCCTGCTATATATCGACTTTCGAGAGGTATAAGGACAGCGTAGAGGATTATGAGGCCATGAAACAGGACATACCTATAATGAAAAAAGTAATTGCGGAACACAGCGAGATTCTGCAGAGATTAGCATAGCTTATCTCTATCATTTGACGGTGCAGGCGGACATGGGCATGAAAGATTCAACACAGGGATATCCGGGACCAGAGAACAGTATAATAATAAAACAGCATGTATTACGACATGCTGTTTTCGCTGGCATTTTCCTGGTAGTACCTGGCCTGTGTCTCATACATCTCCCGGTAGAGACCGCCGTCCAGGCACATAAGCTCTTCATGGGTGCCATCCTCTGTGATACGTCCGTTTTGAAGTACCAGTATCCGGTCGCAGAGTCTGGCGGCTGACAGGCGGTGGGAGACCATTATGGCAGTTCTGCCCCGACTGATTTGTTCAAAACAGTTAAAGATTTCCGCTTCCGCCTCCGGATCCAGAGCGGCGGTGGGTTCATCCAGGAGCAGCACCGGGGCATTTCGGTACAGGGCCCGGGCAATGGCCAGACGCTGGGCCGAGCCTCCGGACAGCTCCACCCCTTCCGGCTCAAACATCTTATACAGGTAAGTTTCAGCGCCTTTCGGCAGCGCTTCTGTTATCCTGTCAAGCCCCACCTGGGAAAAAAGAGAGTGAAGATTTTCTCCGCCGTCCCTTCCCAGTTCCACATTCTCCCGGAGGGTGAAGGCGAAGAGCTTATAGTCCTGAAACACTGCGGCGCTTCTGCCTGAGAGTCCTGCTCCCGCCTCCCCTGCCGGTTTCCCATCCAACAGGATATCTCCCGATTCCGGGCAGTAGAGCCCGCAGAGCAGCTTTACCAGTGTGGTCTTTCCTGCACCGTTGCGGCCCACCAGGGCCACCCGCTCTCCTTCCCGGATGGACAGGGTAAGGTTTTGCAACACGGGCTCCTCCGCGCCGGGATAGCGGAAGGAGACGTTTTTAAACGCCACAGAAGGGGCGATCCGATTCTCTCCTTCAGTTTCCCGGGGATGCAGGGGGATTTCCTCAAATTTCCGGTAGGCCGAGAAAATCCTGCCCATGTAGAGCAGCTCCGACATTCTGTCAGTGATGCGGAACAGGGCGGAGCCAAGGTTCAGAAAGAGACCTGTGTAAAAGACATAGTCGGCAGTGCCCAACCGTCCTCCCATGGCCAGAAGGGCAAATACGCCGTACACCAGAAAAAGCTGTCCCTGGGACACCAGCGCGGAAAGTCCCATGCTGCGGCTGATGCGGTTCATCTGGGCTGTCACCGCCCGCAGTTCTTTTCGGTTCAGCCGGCGGATTTTATCCATAATGATCCTGTCCATCCGGTACAGGCGCACATCCTTTCCCAGGGAATTGTCCCACACCAGACCTCCGTAGCTGCTGATCCGCCGCTCCACAGGAACGATGATCTCAAAGGTGCCGTTTTTGATTTTCCTGGTGCGTCCGGTGAGAAGTAGATTCAGCCCTGTGAGGGCGGCCACCGCCAGAAGGAGTATGGGAAAACTTCCGGCTGCCGCCGCTGCGGTGCCTCCTGCCAGGAAGACCGCATGGAGAATGTCAGGGATCATTTCCTGCAGCACTTGCTCCAGGACGCTATAGTCGATAATAGGGCGCAGAGCCTGTTCTTTCAGATCCATAACCTCCGGGTTCTCCAGAAGGGCATAGTCCATGGACATGATTTTCTCCCCCACATGACATTTGAAATCATCTCGGAAGCGGGCTGAACAGACTTCCTGACGGGCAGCCAGAATTGCTCTGATGCTGTTCAGAGCCAGTCCGGAGAGCACCAGGGCCAGAGCCCACTGCAGGGCTTCCTGTCCATTTCCGGCCAGAAGGCTTTCCAGGATCTGCTTTGACAGCCAGATGCCGGTGAGAGCCTGCACTGCTTTGGCTGCCGCAGTTCCCGCCGCTGTCAGAAGGTAGGCCGGGGAGATTTTCAGAGTGAGCTTCATCACATAGAAAGGCAGGGCTGCCTGGGTGAGCCAAGTTTCCTTTTTCATTCTGTGCTGCCTCCTTCTCTGTAATACTTTGCCTGGGTCTGAAAGAGCTTTTCATAGTCCCCTTTCTTCCGGCACAGTTCTTCGTGGGTGCCCTGCTCTGCCACCCGACCCTCCTTCAACAGCAGAATCTGGTCGCAGAAGCGGGTGGAGTTCAGGCGGTGGGAGATGAAGATGGTGGTTCTTCCCTGGGCAATGGCGTGGAACTGCTCATAGACCCGGTGTTCCGCCAGAGCGTCCAGGGCGGCAGTGGGCTCGTCCAGAAGCAAGATGTTCCCACCTTTGTACAGCGCCCTGCAGATCACCAGGTTCTGCCTTTCACCCCCGGACAGCTCCACTCCGGAGGGTTCAATGGCCCGGGTCACGGGAGCGTCCATCTTATCCGACAGGAAAAATCCTTTAGGATGTAGGTTTCACTGCCGGGATAGCGGAAGGAAACCCTGTCAAATTCCACGGACCAGGGACCTTGTTTTGCAGGAACAATTCTGCTGTTGGTTGAGGCTGTAGCCTGGGCGGTGCAGGCTTCCGCCAGGAAATTCCTGTAGCTGTCAATCTGCCGGGCAGCGTCGGCCAGATCTATTCCGGAGCGCACCAGGGTCTGTCCCAGAGCGGCAAAGGAGGCGAACACCCCTGTATAGAGCACAAAGGCGTCGATGGAGAGTTCCCCTTCCGCACAGCCCAGGATCAGGAAAACGTATACGGCTCCTTCCCGCAGGAGGGCGGCAAGAAGATCCCCACCGGCGGACAGGGTCTTTTTGGCGGCAATCCTGGAGAGAAGCTGTTCATATTCCTTCTGCCAGCGGCGGTAGATGCCTTTGAGCCAGTCTCCCAGGGTGAAGAGCCGAATTTCTTTTCCGTAGCCGTAGTCATACATTAAGGAGAAAACATAATCTTTTCTGCGGGCCAGGGCAGCCTTTTCGTCCCGTAGGCTGTATTCATACCGGGAGGTGCGGTTTTCCAGGTAAAGGCTTATCCCCATGTTCAGCAGGGGCAGCAGAAGCAGGAGCGGCTGCAGGCGGCTCACCAGTATGGTGTAGAAGATCAGAACCGCCCCATTGGCCAGAATCCCTGTCCCGGCCCGGTGGATGGCAGGCACAAATCTGTCAACCCCGCCGGAAGCGCTGCTCATCCGGTTCAGAACGGCAGGATTTTCCAAATCCGTAAAGGGCATGGTCATGGTTCTCTCTTGGAGAGCTTCTTTCAACTTGAAACTCAGACCAGTGAACAGGTCTTCCTTCTTAAAGCCGTAGTAGACCATCAGAAAGGAAGAAGTCATGGAGGCGGCACACAGAATCGCAAAGTCCCCTGCAAACACAGAAAAACTGCCTTCCATAATGTCCCGCAGCAGCACCTGGGGCAGCAGCACGCCTACCGCCGGCGCCGCCGCCAGCGCCAGGGACTGCAGGGCAAAGAACAGAAAGCAGCTTCTGTCCGTCCGCCAGATCAGTTCCAGGTACCATTGGAGGTTCCTAAGGATTTTTTTCATAGGTATCCCTTTCTTCTAGTATAACTCCCACCAAATAACCACATGTTTTGTTTGTCAAAATTTCTATCTGCATCGTTGTTGTCAGGCATCGTGTACGACTCTTTTCTCCGTCTTGCAGGCTGAAAAAGTGTTGTGGGCCATACTAGTTTTTTCATCTTATTGGATCCATTTTATCAGACCTATTCAGCGAAATCAAGGCGGCTGCTGGAGAAATATTTGACTGTACCGCCCCGGGGCAGTACACTATGGGAAGAGGGTTGCATCCGTAAGAGTTTACATAGAGGAATTGTTGTGGGTTATGCCAGCCTGGCGAATGCCGCCCCGTATACAAAAAATTGGCACAGTGAGGTAAAAATGCAGCACAAAGTATTGATTATTGAGGATGAAACAGATATAAATCGTCTGCTGTCTGAGATTCTGAAGGCGGACGGATACCTGCCTGTACAGGCATATTCCGGGACGGAAGGGCTTCTTCTGGCAGAGAGGGAATCTCCGGATCTGATCCTTCTGGATCTTATGCTGCCGGGGCTGTCCGGGGAAGCGCTTCTGGGGAAACTGCGGACGGAAAAACACTGCACGGCGCCCGTTCTGGTACTCTCCGCCAAAGGGTCTCTGCAGGATAAGGTGGGACTTCTGCGCATGGGGGCGGATGATTATATCACCAAACCTTTTGAGCCGGAGGAGGTGTCCGCCCGGGTGGTGGCGGCTTTGCGGCGCGGAGGCAGTGTACCGGAGCAGGGGAAGGTATGGAGCTATAAAAACTTAAGGCTCTGCCAGGAATCCCGAAAAGTCACGGTCAACGGTGCGGAACTGTCTCTGACGGCCCATGAATATGAACTGCTTCTGCTTTTTCTGCAGGCGCCGGAGAAAGTCTATTCCAGGGAAAACCTCTATGAACTGGTGTGGCGCAGCGGTTATTACGGGGAGAATAATACCGTGAATGTCCATGTGAGCAATCTACGGAAAAAGATCAAGGAAGCGGATCCGAAGAACGAGTATATCCGGACAGTGTATGGCATTGGCTTTCAGCTGAAGTAAAAGAAAATCTTTACGACTTCTTTAAAAGTTTTTTATGACTTATTAACCTCCCGGCGTTTATACTGTACTTGTGAACAAATACGGCAGTGCCGGCATCTGCTGCCAGATTTCAGAGGAGAAAAGGAGGTCAAAAATGAACGATTACGCCATAGAAGCCAGACAGGTATCAAAGTCTTACGGCCCGGTTCTGGCACTGGACAAAGTCAGTCTCCATGTGAAAACAGGGAGCATCTATGGACTGGTGGGGGACAACGGGGCGGGAAAATCCACTTTTTTAAAGCTTCTGGCAGGGCATGTTTTTCCCACTTCAGGGGAGATCCGCCTGTTTGGGCAGTTTGAGGAGAAGGAGCTTCTCCGCTGCCGCCGCCAGACAGGTGTTATGATTGAGCATCCGGGATATTTTCCCAACATGACAGTGGAAAACACTCTGGAATACTACCGCATCCAGAAAGGGATCCCGGGAAAAGAAAAGGCGGAGGAAATGCTGCATCTCACAAAGCTCTGGGAGAAAAGAAAGAGCAGGTGCAAAAAACTTTCCCTGGGGCAGAAACAGCGTCTGGGCCTGGCCATTGCCATGATCGGGGAGCCCAGGCTGCTGATTCTGGACGAGCCGGTCAACGGGCTGGACCCCAGCGGCATCCTGGAACTGCGCACCCTGCTGCGCCGCCTGAATGAAGAGAAGCATATCACGATTCTTCTCTCAAGCCACATTCTGCCGGAACTGCAGCAGACCGCCACACACTTTGGGTTCCTGAGCAGGGGCAGGCTTCTGGAAGAAATCTCAGGGGAGGAGCTGTCAGGCAGGTGTGCGGATTCTCTGGAGATCGTCGTCTCGGACCAGGAAATCTATGCCGCTCTGCTGGCAGGGCATTTTCCGGAGGAGAGATTCCAGGTGCTGCCGGAGGGGACCATAAAAATCAACCGCTGCAGGCGGGAGGCGGAAGCCTACAGCCGCCTTGCCACCGACAACGGTCTTTACATCAGGGCCCTGAACAGGTGCCGGACTTCACTGGAGGATTATTATATGAATCTGAAAAACGGAGGGATACGGGGATGCTGAATCATATCAAAATGAAGAATGGAGGGACACAGGAATGCTGAATTATATCAAAAGCGAATTTTACAGGGCGGCACACAGCGCAGAAATCCGTGGAACGGCCCTTGGGCTGGGGGGAATTGTGCTGCTGATGAACCTGGTTCTGTACCTGATGAAGGATCTGGAGCATTTCCGGTATGGAATCACCTCTTTTTCCTACTCCATGCTGGTCTCCATGCCCATGTTGTACTGCTATGTGGCTGCGGATGTGGCAGTGATGCTCTATGAGGCGGACAGAAAGAACGGCACCCTGGGAAACAGCGTCTCCTATGGCCTGTCCAGGATACAGATTTTTGCCTCAAAATGCATGGTCAGCTTGGGCGTGTCTCTCTTTCTGCTTCTCCTGATCCTGCCCGTTTACATCGGAAGCGCCCTTTTGCTGCCTGTTTCCGGACCTACCACCGTGGGGGAGCTGCTGCTGGAGATTCCTGCCATGTCCCTTATTGCCACAGGGGCGCTGATTCTGGCGGTGGTGCTGCTGGACTTTTTTGAAAACAGTTTCTTCAGCGTCCTGACCTGGTTTGCTGTTCTGGTGTTCCTGCCCAAGGCTTTGCTGCTGGCGGGTATGGCCCTGGCTTCCAGGACGGAGCTTCTTTTGGACATTGCCCTGTGGATGCCTGTGAATTTTCTCTCTGTCCAGTCGCAGGTCAATATGTCAGAGTGCACCCCCCTCTGGAGCACCGGGGCGGGAATGGCAAAATGCCTGCTGTCCGGAGCCGCAGGCATCTTTGTCTTTGGCGCTGTGGGGGTGCTGATGCTGAGAAAAAAGGAGATCTGAATGGTATGCTTGCTGTGGTATTCTGCGTGGTGGCGGCAGGATTTGCCTTCCGCTGCTTTTCCCTGAAACATGCCCTGAGGGAGATGAACCGGGAGCTTCTGGAGATCCGCCGGGAGCTTTCCCGGAACCAGATTCTGCACCTGCCCCTGCCCGACCGGGATCTGGAGCAGGTGATGGAGTCCATGAACGGCACCCTGGAGGAAGTGCGCCGGGAGCGGCAGGGCTACGAAAAAAGAGAGGCGGAATTCCAGCGGCTGATTGAAAATATCAGTCATGACTTAAGAACGCCTCTCACTGTGATTCTGGGCTATCTGAAATGGATGAAGAGAGGGGAAAATGTCCCCGACGCCCTGGAGGTCATAGAGCGGAATGCCCGGGCAATGGAGAAACTGGTTTCGCAGTTTTATGATTTTTCCCGACTGAACGCACAGGACTATGCTCTGGAGCTGGTGGAGGTAGATGTGTGCAGGATTCTGCGGGAATGCATTGCGGGGAGCTGTCAGGTTTTGGAGGCGGCATCCCTGAATCTGCGGAGCTGCCTTCCGGAGCATCCGGTGCCGGTACAGGGCAATACAGGCGCCCTGGAGCGCATTTTTTCAAACCTTTTTCAGAACGCGGTCCGGTATGCCCGCAGCGGACTGGAGATCTGTCTGGAAGAGGACGGGAAGGGACAGGTGAACATTTGGTTTCAAAACGACGGGGAGGGGATCACAGAGGAGGAAGTCTCCCATCTGTTTGACAGGTTCTACAGGAACGATTCCTCCAGGCGCCGGAACGGCTCCGGTCTGGGCCTGACGGTGGCAAGATCTCTGGCGGAACTGATGGAGGGCGCCCTCACCGCCCGGCTTCTGGAGTCCGAAGGCAGAACAGAGGAAGAAGGGGCATGGGGCAGAGGAGCGGATGGAATGGTTTCCATACGGTTTACGCTGACACTGAAATTATACGGGAGCCCTAAGTAATTGCGGGTGAGCCGAGTAAACATACTTTAAACATGCTGGGAAGGTATAAAAATATGCTTTTATAAAAAAGATGTGAAGGAGTCTCTTGCCAGGGAAAAATTGATATGCTATAGTATGAAAATAGTAATAAAATAAGAAATATCAGGGCGGGAAAATGAAAGAACAGCTATGAGGTCTGCGTCAAAGGAAGAGGGGACTGGAATGAAAAAGATTATGGCGCTGTCAAAGGGAACCGGGGAGATGTTCCGGATCTTGTGGCAGTCTGGCAGGGGACTGACTGTAATGCTGGTGGTGAACAGCCTGATCCGCAATGCGCTGTGGCCGGTGCGGGCTTTGGTTGTAAAGGACATGGTTGATCTGGCTGCGGCGTCCTGGGGGCAGGGATCTGCCGCCTGGCAGGGTAATTTTATGCTGGATGCCGCCCTGTTTTTTGCCTGCTTCTGCGCCAACAGGGTCTGGTGGCCTCTGAACAGTTATGTGCAGACGCTCCTGCTGGCCAGGCTGGGGCATGAGTCCAGGGTGCGGATTATGGCGGCCATGAACGGAGTCGGCTTATCTTTTTTTGACTGCGCGGAGAACAGGGATATCTATGAAAGGGCTCTGCGGCAGGCAGATGACAGGCAGCCCATTAACACAGTAAACAGTGTCATGGGGTTTGTAGCCCTTCTGGTGAGTTTTTCCACGGCATTTTTTGCCATGGCCGCGGTGAGCGTGCCGGTGACAGTGCTCCTGCTGGCAAGTTCCATTCCCTCCATTATCTGGGAAGGGCGCTTCAATGAAAAGGTTTATCAGTTCGATCAGGAGGCTGCCCGGGAGAGGCGCAGGATGGACTATTTGTTCTCCCTGTTTACGGATAGAACCGCAGCGAAAGAGATCAGGACATTCCGGGCAGGACCTTATCTGGAGGAGAAGCGGCGGAAGGCCCTGGAGGAATACCAGGGCAGGTATCTGCGCCTGGCAGGGTGGAAACTGCGGGTGGACGGGGGGTTCTGGCTCATCCTTCAGGGGGCGCTGATGCTGGGTTATTATCTGGTCATCTCCGAGGTGCAGGGCAGGGGTACTGCCGCAGGTTCCCTGAGCTTTTTCCTAACGGTGGCGGTGGACATGCAGGACGCGCTCAGGCGGTTCGGCTCGTCTTTCAACGGAGTGGTCCAGGGGGCCAGGTATTTTGACAATCTTCTGGAGCTGGAGAGGACGGGCAGGGCTCAGGAGGAGGCTTTCGGCGGACGCCTTACACCGGAAAGGGTGGAGACAGTGGAATTCCGCCATGTGAGTTTCCGCTATCCGGGCCGGGAGGAGGAAGCGCTGCATGATGTGAGTTTCACCCTGCGCTGCCCTCCGGTGATGCTGGTGGGGATGAACGGCTCGGGAAAGAGCACCCTGCTGAAACTTTTACTGGGATTTTACAGGCCGGATTCAGGGGAGATCCTGATCAACAGTATTCCGGTTGGGGAGTATGACAGGGAGCAGTATTACGAGCTGTTTTCTGTCTGTTTCCAGGACCGGATGAGGTACGGTTTTTCCTTCCAGGAAAATATCATGATGGGAAGTCCGGAGATGGACCGAGAAAGGTTCTGGGAGATCGTGGATCAGGTGCAGCTGGGGGAGGTCTGTGAAAAGCTGCCGGAGAAGGAGCGGACGAACCTGCTGCGGGAGTACGATGAAGGAGGAGTGGAGCTGTCCGGAGGACAGTATGACAGACTGGCCATTGCCAGGGCCGTGGCAAAGGAGGCGCCTGTACTGCTTCTGGACGAGCCGGATGCAGCACTGGATGCCAGGGCGGAGGAGACTTTTTTCCGGATCTATGACAGGCTTGTGGAAAAGCGCCTGGGAATCATGGTCACTCACCGGATGCAACGGGCGGTGTCAGCGGATGTGATCCTGGTCCTGAAGGACGGGGTTTTGGTGGAACAGGGAAACCACAGACAGCTTATGGAGCGGAAGGGGCAGTACGAGGCTATGTTCCGCATGCAGGCGGAGCGCTACTGGAGAAATTCTGTTCAGGGAGAAGCCGTGGCGCAGGAGGAGAATTTATCATGAAAAACGCGGTGTATTCTGTGAAACTGCTGTTCAGGGCATGCCCGGCAGCCGTGTTGTTGTTGTGGGTGTTTACTGTGCTTCTTCTGATCCTTTCTCCCCTCTACTCCCTGGTGGACAGGGAGCTTTTTGACATGGTGCAGGAGGGCCTGGGAGGCAGCGTTGACAGGGGACGGATCCTGCGGATCGTAGGGCTTTATTTCGGCTATAATCTGGCGGTGTTTGTCCTGGCAAAGGGGAAGGAGGCGCTGAACACTTACGGACAGGCGAGAACAGGGGCCCTGGTGCAGGAAAAACTGGTAAGGGGGCTGGAAAGCTATTCCTATGAAGTGTTTGAAGACAATACTTTCTATGACCACATCCAGACCATCAGCCGGGAGGCGGGAAAAGGCGGTATCCTGTCCCTTTCTCTGGACCTGGCGGCTTTTGCAGGGGTGGCGGCAGCCACGGTCAGTCTGTGTCTGCTTCTGCAGCCCTTGGGCTGGGGCGCGGTGGCGCTGTCAGTCCTGTGCTGTGTGCCGGGGTTTCTGCACCAGGCTTCTTTCGGGAAGAAAAACTGGGAATTCAACACATCCAGAGTGCCCTTGCAGAGAAAATGCAGCTACTATTTTTCTTTGCTTTGCTCCAGGGAGGCTTTTGGAGAAAACAGGGTTTTCGGGACCAGGAAACTGTTCTGGGGCAGGTATGAGCAACTGTACGGGGAGTACTACCGAGAGCTGCGCCGCTTTAATGGGAGAAACTGCTGGAAGGGGGTCCTGATGGCGATCCTGCACGCGGTGGGTACGGTGTCCGTGATCCTGTATGCCTATTACAGAGCGGTTCTGGGTGAGATATCTCTGGGTGAGGCGGTTCTCTATGCGGGAGTTAGCCAGAGCATCTATAACAATATCCAGAATGCCGTGTATATGGCCGGTTCCATCAGCGGCTCTGTCAGCGGAGTGCGCTGCCTGCTGGACTGCCTCCGGGAGGGAGAGAAAAAAACAGGGCGGAATGCCGGCGGAAATACTGGAGTATCCGTGCAGGATAAGGCTGTCAAGGGGGGCTTCTGCAGGGAGAAAACTTTCGGAGGAATGGATGTTCCGGGGCATGCCTGTGTGGGAGAAGATCTTCCGAGAAGTGCCCGTCAGGAACAGGCTCTTTTGCCCGGTGTGCTGATAAGGCTCCAGGGAGTTGCTTACGCCTACCCGGGGACCGGACGGAGGGTACTGGAAGGGCTGAATTTGGAGATCAGGGAAGGGGAGAAACTGGCGGTTGTGGGGGAGAATGGCAGCGGCAAGACCACTCTGGCGAAGGTTCTTCTGGGACTTTGCGTTCCCGGGGAGGGGACGGTGGAGGTGCAGGACCGTCCGGTCCAGGAATGTCCCCGGTATGCCTCCGCATGTTTTCAAGATTATGCCGTTTATTCCCTTTCAGTCCGGGAAAACGTGGCGGTGGGAGATCCCCTGAAGGAGGACCTGGACAGGGAAGCGGAGAGGGCTCTTTTCCTGGGGGGCCTGGACAAAACAGTGCTGGGCAGCAGGGGAGGGGAGGACTTTTCCTATCTGGAAAGGCAGATCACAAGGATGTTTGACTCGGAGGGTCTGGAACTGTCCCGGGGGCAGTCCCAGAAACTGGCCCTGGCAAGGGCATTTCTGTACGGGCAGGGGCTGATCGTGTTGGATGAACCCAGCGCATCCATGGATGCAGTGACAGAAAAAGAGATTTTTGAGAGCACGCTGAAACTGATGGAGGGCAGGACGGCGGTGGTAATTACCCACCGGCTGTCCAATGTGGTCCAGTGTGACAGGATCGTTTACCTGGAAGGGGGAAAGATTGTGGAATCCGGCACACATGAGGAATTGATGAAACAGGGCGGGAGGTACAGGGAGCTTTTTATGCTCCAGGCGCAACGGTATCTGTCGAAGCAGTGACTGGAAGGGGCTGTGTAGAGTGTGTGCAGGGGCACAGGAAACGCTGTTGGCTGTTCTGGGGCAGTTTCTGGAGAAGGGGGTTGAAGATGAAATGTGGGGATGTGTATTTCAGCCTGCTGTGGGACAGCAGAGAAAACTACGAGGAGTGGCTTGGGAGCGGCAATGGGCGGGGCGAGTATATCACAGATCTGAATCTGGAATATCTGTATGAAGAGATACAAAGGCTCAGCGGCTATGGGGAGCAGTATGACTGGGAGAAGATTTTTCTCCATCCCTGCACAAGAGTGTCCACAGTCCTGCACCGCCAAGGCATTATGCAGCGGCTGTGGGAGGACCCGTCTCTGTACGGCGCTGCCAGGGACTTTATTTCCAGCGTATCCGGGATGCGGAAAAAAATGGGACGCGTTTGCGGGATGAATGATGAAAGGAAAAAAAGACTCTGTTTTCTCCAGGCTGCAGAGACATTTTTCACAGAGATGGAAGGGCTGTATGAGAGGACGGACAGGGGAAGAGACTGGAAGCCGGGCCTGGCGGAAGGAATCAGAAGGCTGGCGGATTGCATTGCCGGAAGCAGTGCAAAGAAGGAGAGAGCAGTGCTGTCAGACTGCCTGCAGAAACTCTGCCGGTATGCTCCCCAGAACTTGATACTGAACAAGGACAAGACCCAGGCCTGCCATAATATTGTGATCGTTCCAGGACCGCCGAAGAATATTCTTGACAGCTATACAGGAAGGCTGAGAGAGGCGGCAGAGTTCTTCCTGGGAGAGTACGATTTTTCTATTGATGTCTATCAGGATATGGACATAACATGTCTTGACCAGAAACTTATGGAGTATACTTATGCACAGGCGGGGGAGACCAGGAATGAGATAGATATTATCTATGAAAAATACAGAGATTTTGACTTTTTCCCTTTTATCAGCCTGGCCGATGAGCTTGTATTTTACCTGTCATGCATACACTTCCGCAGGGAGTATGAGAAAGAAGGTTTCTATTTTACCATGCCATGTTTTGGGACAGAGAGAACCTGCGTAAAGGGGGCATATGATATGCTGCTGGGCGTGAATCTGTTCAAAAATGGGGAGGGATGCCGTCCGGTTTCTAACGATTATGCGTTCCACAGAGGGGCTTCCTGGTTTATTCTCACAGGCGCCAATCAGGGAGGAAAGACCACCTTTATCCGGAGCATAGGCCTGATTCAGTGCCTGGCTCAGACGGGTATGTTTGTTCCAGCAGAAGAGGCCATACTGAAAGCAGTGGGACATATACACACATTTTAGCAGGGAAGAGGAGTCTGCTTCTGTGGGACGGTTTGAACAGGAACTCAGGAAGGTACATGCAATTCTGGAACAGCTTGAGGAGGGGGATATGATCCTGCTGAACGAGCCGTTTACCAGCACTCAGCGAATCACCGCAGTGGCGATTCTGAAAGAACTAGTATTAAAATTCCACTGCCGGGGCTGCGTGGGAGGATTGGTGACACATTTCTATGAGATTGCCGAGATACTGCCTAGGGAGTGCTTCTACAGCCTGGCGGCGGAGGTGGTCCAGGGCGGTGACGGCAGGGAGAGAACTTTTCGCATTGTGCCCAGGGATCCATACTGTCAGTCCTATGCCAGGGACATTGCAGCAAAATGTGGCGCAACATATGAACAGCTGATGGAAGCTATGGGATTTGGGGAAGGAGTGTCGGACAATGCTTAGTTTTGACCTGTTATATCCTGATGAACAAAAGCGCAGGGAAGGACGGGGGAGCAGCAGGATCAGTGCTGCGCTGCTGCATGACCTTCAGCTGGATGAACTGGCAGAGAGGGGGATTCTGGGCGGAGAAGAATACCAGATTTTGTGCGGGGAGATCGAGCAGCTGCCCGGGGATGTGGAAGTGATCCGTTTTCGCCAGACCGTGATGCAGGACCTGATGGAAAATCCGGCATTTGTGAAGGGGCTTTCAGCCCTGTGCAGGCAGCTGAAGGACGATATTCCCAGGAAGAGATATGATATCTGGGAACCCCAGACTCCTGTGTATAAAAATCTGGTGGATTATGTAGAGCTTTTGAAAAGAAACTGTCAGGTGCTGTACGGAACAGATTTCAGTGCAGAGACGAAATTCCATTCGGAGGTGCTGAATAACCTGGTGATTTTTTTAAGGGAGGGCGGCTGTAGAAGGAAACTGGAGGAGGCCGTGGGGCTGCTGGAGGAGATTTTGGAAGCCGGGGCAGTAGGATACCAGGTGCAGTACACCTGGGGCCAGGCCATGAGCAGAGTGGTCATACAAGAACTCTCCAGGGACAGTGTCTGCCCTATGAAAGAAAAGAGGCTACTGAAGAGGAAAACGCCGGATAAGGACCGCATTGTCTCTGCGGATGGAAACCCTGTGCTGAGGAATAATATAGCGGAGATTTATTCTAAGACCATTGTCCGCCTCTGCGATTTTGCTTCCAGGCTGAACCATGCTGTTGTGGGGGCTTTTCAGAGGATACAGAGCGGCCTTTCTTATTACCGGGCAGGGATAACACTATACCGGATGTACAGGGACCTGGATATTCCGGTCTGCTTACCCCTGGTATGGAAGGGAGAGCAGGGCAGGATGACATTTGCAGGTCTTTTTCCGCTTCGACTTGCTGCAGAATGTTTCCAGCAGGGCGGTGCAGGGAGCAGCGCGAAGATTCAGTGCAATGATTACTCCAATATGGAGGGAAGGATCGCTTTTATCACAGGGTATAACAGCGGGGGAAAGACGGTATTTCTCCAGTCACTGGGTACGGCCCAGATCATGTATCAGCTTGGGTTTTATGTTCCAGCCCGGTCCTTTCAGGCGGCACCTGTATCCTATATCGGGAGCCTGTTCGGTAGCATGGAGGACCAGAAGACGGAGCATGGAAAGTTGCAGCAGGAACTGGTCCAGGTAAGGGAACTGGCCCGGCAGCTTAAGAGGGGAAGCTTGATCCTGCTGAACGAGATCCTGGCCACGACTTCGGAAAAAGAGGGCAGTGAAATCATGGGAGAAGTGCTCCATGCCTTCTCAAAAATGCAGGCGCATATGGTGTTTGTAACACACCTGTTCCGGCTGGCTGATGCGGCCCAGAAGGGCAGGCTGTGCCTTGCAGACGGGGAAAGGGCATTAAATTATGTGACGGAGAAGTATGATGAAAAGGAAGGGGATGAAAAAACATACCGCATTATCCAGGGGGCACCTATGGATGATATCTACGAGGGCAGGTTTGCTGATCAATATTTAAAAATAAAATGAATCTTTGTGTGTTTCATACCGAATATTAAAATTTACTGGTCAATTGCATGCAAAAGAACCATATGGTTTTTGGGAAAATCTGAGCCAAAGAAACAAAACATTTTATCTGGGGGCCGAAGCAGATTATAGACATGCTGTCAGAGGGAGACCCTGTTTCTCGCATTATTGGATTAATTATGGTTATAACTGGAACTGAAAAATGGCATACATTCAATATTATCCAAAGAGTTTGATGAAGATGGTATTACTTTTTCTGGCGGGGAGTTACAAGAGGTTGCATTGGCGCGAATAATAGTCAGAGATTGTGAGGTTGTTATTTTGGATGAGCCATTCAGCGCTTTGGATTCTTTGGCGGGAAATGACTTTTTTCATAATATGTTAGATATTGCGCAGGGAAAAACAATTTAATATATTACACATCGCTTAACACCCATATAGCGGCATTGCCAGATGCTTTCTGGGTGGGATCATTTTCTGATGATGCTGCAAAATCGAAAAAAAATTCAGGTTATCTGGAAATCCATCATAGCACGATGTAGTAGAGGCGAAAAACAGAATTGGTATAACCTATTTGAAGTTTAGGTGTTCTAGAGTTTTATAGATTAAAGATTATCAGGGAAGGAAAAGTAATAGCATGCACAGATACAAACGGATTATTGATAATCATATCTACGTTATGAAATTGATAAGAAAAGGGAGCAGGTGGTTTCCTTTTCTTTTAATATTATTTTCTATTATGCGTGGAATTAATGTCTTTATGATGACAACTTACCTTTATCAATATGTATTAAACTCATTGCAGGAAGGTGAGGAATTGCTGTCTATTTTTTTAGCAGTGGGAGGGATGTCTTTATTTTCGCTATTCTATAATATTGTGTTGCAATATAAAAATGTGGCAATCGAAATTACATCTTATAAAATAGAGAAGCAAATTCAAAAAACTTTACAGGACAAGGCGGTTTCTGTAGATCTTGGATGTTTTGAAAACCCGGAGTTTTATAATTGCTATGTCAAAGCGCTGGCTGAAGTTTCGCAGCGCGCTCTCCGAACACTGGATAATATATGTGATTTGATTGTAAATGTGATCACCATAGGTTCTATTGGCACTTTGATTTTTATGATTGATCCCATTTTTGTTTTGCTGGCAGTGCTGCCTTTTGCTGCAACAATTCTTTTAGGTGAGAAGCAGAATAGTTTGAAGTATGACAGAGATATGAAAAACCAGGAAATATCCCGTGAAAAAGATTATGTGCAAAGAATTTTTTACTTGAGTGAGTATGCAAAAGAGATGCGGCTTACGGAGATGCATAAAGTTATGTTGAGGAAAATGCATGAGACAGTATTAAGGCTAAAAGCAAATGTAAAACAATACGGTTATACGATTATGGGTTTGGAGTATAGTTTGGCAATATTTTATGATGTAGTTGTATATTTTTCTTCTATATTTATTGCTGCATACAAAACATTAGTGTCTTCTACCATGCTATTGGGAGATTGTTTTGTTGTCATTAATTCCATAACAAATATTTCGTATATAATAGGCGAGTGCGGAAGAAACATTATGGCTTTTGATGAAAACTCTCATTATATTGATAATATACGAAATTTTCTGGAATATGAGAATAAGACCCCTGACAACATCAATGGTGAGCCTGCTGGCCCATTGGAAAAGATGACATTTCGCAATGTAAGTTTTTCGTATGAGGGGCAGGGAATGGAGACTCTTAAAGATATCAGTTTGAATATTTCTGCGGGTAAGAAAATTGCCATTGTTGGTCATAATGGTGCAGGAAAATCTACACTGGTTAGATTATTGCTGCATTTTTATGAGCCCACAAGCGGGAGTGTTGAATATAATGGTAAATCAATTGACGAATATCAGATTTCTTCCTATCGAAAACAGTTTAGTACAGTTTTTCAGGATTTCCATCTTTTTTCTTCTGCGACAATTGCAGAAAATGTCATGGCATGCGGACATCTTCTGGAATGGCAGAAAGTTGAAGCTCAAAAGGCGCTGCAGAAAAGTGGGATATATGAGAAAGTGAATAGCTTGCCTAAAAAAATGGATACAATAGTGGGAAAGGAATTTGACTTAGACGGCGCAGTGTTTTCTGTTGGTGAAACACAGAAACTGGCAATTGCCCGTGCGATAGCAAAAAATACAGAGATTGTAATTCTTGATGAACCATCAAGTGCGTTAGATCCCATAGCGGAAAATAAGATTTTTGAAAGTATTTTTGAAAACTTTCGTGATAAAACAGTGATTTATATTCTTCATCGTTTGTCCAGCGCGATTTTGGCAGATAAAATATACCTGTTGGAGGAGGGCAGAATTATTGAACAGGGAACTCATTCGGAATTGATTGCAATGAATGGGAAATATGCGGACATGTTCCGTAAGCAGGCGGAAAAGTATGTGAATTTTGAGGAGGGAGGAATAACATGAAAAAGGAGATACATAACAATGTAACGAAAATATTTTATATGATTCGTTACATATGGAAATATACGCCATGCTATATGGGAATCTTGCTTTTGCAGGTACTAGGCAATGCCTTGTGGGATATTCTTGTGGGTATGTTGTTTCTGAAATATCTGTTTGATGCCATTGAAGCAGGTGCGGATTACAGTGAGATTCTGTATCGTGCTGTTATTGTAATGGTGTATCGTTTGATTCTTATATTGTATGGAAAATGGATTGAAAATATTTATCGGCCGAAAGCAAATTTGAAGCTTCATGAAGGCATGCAGACGGAGCTTTATCAAAAAGCACGGAAGTTAGATTTGGCATATTATGATAATCCTGATTTTTATAATCAATTTATCTGGGCAATTCATGAATCTGATACCCGTGCAGTGAAGATTATGTCGAATTTGAGTGATTTATTGAGCAGTATGATTTCTTTGCTTGGTATGAGTGCTGTTTTTTTGGCGATTGACTGGATTGCTGCTTTGGCCGTGTTAGTGTCATCAGCGCTGAGCTTTTTTATCAGAATAAAAGCTAACAAGATTAAGTATCAGAAAATGGAAGAAATGAAGCCACTTATCAGGAAGACAGATTATATTACGAGAGTTTTTTATCAAGGCGATTTTGCAAAAGAATTGCGCATGGGAGACATGGTGAAAATATTACAAGATGACTTTGATAAATCTATGGATCAAAAAATCTCATGTGCAAAAAAATATGCACCTGGAATTCTTATTATTTCGTTGCTTTCACAATTAATGACGACCTATTTATTTAATATTGGAATTGTGGGATATCTTGTTGTGCGGTATATGTTAGACTCGGATTTTACATTGGGCGGTTTTTCTGTGGGAATTAATGCAACATGGAAATTGTTTGTACAAGTTAGCCGGATCATTGACTGCTTTTCCAGATTGAATGAGGATAGTGTCTATGCGGATAAATTCCGGACATTTACTGAATTGGAGCCGCAGATTAAGAATGGGTATGAAAAAGCGGCCAAATTTGAGACACTTGAATTTCAACAAGTCTCATTCTCTTATCCATTCGGCAATCAGAAAAACCGAGAGGTGCTTAAGAATATATCTTTTACAATACGCAAGGGAGAAAAAATTGCTCTAGTTGGATATAACGGAGCAGGTAAAACTACGCTTACAAAACTCGCAATGAGGCTTTATGATGTTACAGGTGGAAGCATAAAATATAATGGAAAAGAGATAAAGGAATATGATATTGAGTCATATCGGGCGCATATCGGCGCTGTTTTTCAGGATTACAAGATATTTGCTGCAACTGTCGCAGAAAATGTAGCCGGGGGCGAATACAGGGAAGATCAAAATATGGAAATCACAGAAGCACTAAAATCAGCAGCTTTTTGCAATAAACTTGAGACGCTTCCCAAAGGAATCCATACGATGCTGACAAGGGAGTTTGATGAACAAGGCGTGAATCTTTCAGGTGGTGAGATGCAAAAAATTGCTATAGCACGGGCATTTGCAAAGCCGTATGATATTATCATTATGGATGAACCTTCCAGCGCATTGGATCCACTGGCTGAATATGAATTAAACAAAGTAATTGGAGCTGCTGCCAAAGACAAGACAATGATATTTATTTCCCACAGACTTTCGACAACTCGTATGGCAGATCGCATTTATATGTTCGACAATGGGGAAATTGTAGAGCAGGGGAAGCATGAAGATTTAATGAGATTAAACGGAAAGTATGCGCAAATGTTTTCAATTCAGGCGAAGAAATATCATTTGTAATTAAGTTGAGCAGATTAGAGGGATTACTCCCCTAACTTTTCTGCTTCCAGCATAGCAGCAATCATTTTTTGTTGGGTGGTTCCAGCCTCACTTTATAGGGGGATGCTGTTTCATGAAGCGACTGGCGTACAAAAATGTTAAATGCCGCAGTCAGGTTCAGGCTAAGTTCAGTAAACAGCGCGTCCGCCTGCCCCTTGCTTTGCTACAGTCGGAACCGGCAGATACGCACAACAGTTCGGAGCCGGAGGCCCATCCCTGCCACAGTTGCGGTGAATGCGGAAACAAGGGGCAAAGTGTCACTCTTTTGGGGCTGAAAAGCCCTCAAACATACCTCAAGAAGAGCTTATGATCAAAGGTTTAAAGAAAAGCTCTTGCACATAATATGTCAAAATGATATAATACTAAATAACTGAAATTACTTCAAAAAGAGAAATTATATTTTTTGTGTTGTATTATTTTTTTTATTAACTGTTTTTTAATGTGATTTTACCAATATGAATATAGAAAAGCATAAATATTTTTTGCTTATGAAGAAGGCAATATATGGGTACATTGTGTTCTGGATGACTGTGATACTGCTGTATACGGGTGGAAGCCCAATGGTTTCTGGTACGGATGGAGACCATATGGGAGGAAGCGGACGATTACTTGAGTGGGATGGAGAGCATGGAAGAGGTTATCCAGGTCATTGAGAACAGGGTGGGGATTTATAACTGATATTTGTAAACGTATGTATAGGGTCATAAGGAGAAAGGAGTGGTTCCGCTGTACAGATGAATTATGTGTGGATGTTTCTGAAGTTACTTGCTGAAGAAATTAAGGAGGGTTGACTATGCAAAATCATTTGATAATAATGGCCTTGTCTTTTTTGACAATTGCGATATCCACTCAGGGAAACAGTGGTTGTTTAGCAGGAGAAAATAAAGTTGTGGAAGATTTATGGATATGTGACGATTGGGCAGATGAGAAGCCGCAGACTGCTGAAGAACAGTACCAGGAGATGCTGAATGACTCGAAATACTCGGAAGAAGACCTTCAGGAATTCTATGATAAAATGTTTGCACCTCCCACAGTAACGAGAGCTGATATAACCTTTGAAGTGCTTGCAGTGCCATATTATCGGCAGGAGGAAGAATATTACGGTGGTCCGGCGACGGCGCGGCAGACAGTGGCTTTTTTGACTGGAAATGTAGAAAGCCAGAAAGATATTTTTGAGAAAGTGAAAGCTGATGGGGAAGACAGTAAGGCAACATTAGGCGACAGATTGAAAAATTATGTCAACAGTATGCAGAGTGTGAATGTATATGCACTAAAATATCCGTCTTCTGCTTCAGAGATGAGTGAGGATATCTATGCCGATCTCAGCCGCGGCGTTCCGGTAATCCTGTGGGTTAAAGTGACACAGGAGGGCAACTGGATTTATAATACAAAGGGCGGTCATTTTATGAATGTCACTGGTATCAACACCGGGGGCTCTCTGATAGAAGTTACTGATCCGTATATTATGTGGGTTGAAGACAGTCCATATATAACCGGTAAGTATTGGGTCACAGCAGAGGAAGCGTACAGCGCGACGAAGGCAAGAGGCTTGGGATATTTTAAGTGATTAAGCTGTATAAGTCTGTAGGAAGCTGTCCGGGTCATGGAGGACGGGCTTGGGATTTTTAAAAAGCACTACTGGCGTGAGGGGCCATTCCCAACTGCCGGCGGTGCTTTTATATGTTTTTGGCTGTTGATACACCAGCGGAAGCCCTGCGGCGCAGGTTAAAATTGACAATAAAGCGCATCTGGAATATACTGACAATAGTATAAAAATATATACGATCCTAAATAAGTGTTCCTGGATATTCCACGACTATACATAGGAGAAAAGATGGAAATTGCAAAGAATATTTTAAAAACAATGCAGTACACAATGAGGCAGGTTCTGGGGACTGGCAGGAGAAATGTATTTTATCTACTGCTGGATGTGGCGAGAAGAGTGGCGGTTTCGCTGTGGCTCATAGTGCTCCCGCAGAAAATTGTCAGCAGCATGCTGTCAGAACAGTATCGGCAGGGCGTGAAGCAAATCCTGTTTTTATTCTGATTTTTTGCAAATGATCTTGCGGGGGCATGCATGAGCCGTATGCGAAATAAAATGCAGGTGAATATTAACATTGACCTGAACACCAGATTGAGCAGAAGCATTATGGGAACGGAATATGAGAAAGTGGAGACAAAATCTTATCTGGAGAAAGTGGATTTTGCCAGAAGAAGCCTGGAGAGAAACAGTGTGTTTGCCGTATATGACAGGCTGATTGAAGTTCTCTCAGGTGTGACCAGTCTGGCAGGAATTGTCTATATCATAAGCAGTCTGCCCCCTGTATTGACGGCGCTGATCCTGTTTACGGTGGCCGTTGGGGCGGCTGGGGACATTTATCGGATGAATTATGCCTTCGACAGGGACCGACAGGGAAATGAAATCGAGAGAAACCTGTACTATGCCCGCAATGACCTGGCAGGCAACAGGTATGCAAAAGATATTCGAGTCTGGAACCTGTACCAGTATATCAGCGGAAAGGTGGAACTGTATGCGAAAAAACTCTGCGATCTCTGGGCAAAAACCTCGCTGAGGTCAGTGAAAGTGGTGGGATGGACCTACATAGTAAACGGGCTGCAGTATGTTATCGTGTATGCGGCCCTGGCCTGGATGGTATATGAGGGCAGGCCGGTCTGCGGAGAGAGGGAAGGGAAAGTGATCCTGGCGGCGGCAGTCAGTTATGGCGTGCTGCTTTGCCTGCTGGGGTGCGGGGAAAAGAGCTTCAAACTGCTTCAGGAAGCTCACGGATTCAGGGCATGCAACCTGTTAAGGCTGTCAATGAATAAAAAGTTTATGCGCCTGGACTATGCTGACACGGAAAAAAGTGAGGTCATTGATTCCTTTGAGGAAGCGAAAGACTCCATGTGGGAATTTACAGATGTGGGTTATGTCCTGTTTGACGATATTGCAGGGAATTTGCTCTCTTTTGTTTTTATGAGTTATATTTTGACAGATATCAACCCTCTAATCTATGTGTTTGTCTTAATACTTGTGGGGATCAATCTATATGTGCAGCACAGAAAAAATGCATTTTTTCACCAGGTAGAACTGGAAGAAAAGCGGGCTGAAAAGCATATGAACTATATGGCGGGCTTGATGCAGGACTATAAGGTTGGAAAAGAGATCCGGCTGTTTCAGACTTCAGATTTTATGATAGAGAAATATATCCATTTTTCCAGGAAATATAAAGCGCTCATAGACAGGAAAGAAGACTATGCCGTGAAGACTTCCCTGATCCAGGCGGTGCTCTATCTGGGACAGCTGTTTGCCGTATACATCAGCGCGGTTAAGAAATATATGGAAGGAAGTCTGCTGATCGGCTCTTTTCTGCTGTATATTTCCTCCATCAATGCATTGACAGAAAGCATCAAAAATCTGCTGGCGGCATTGATTGAGCTGTCGAAAGTGTCCTACTACTATAAGGACTATGAGAAATACATGAGTATACCGGAGAATATTTATGCCTCAGGAAAGGACAGTGTGGAGGCAGAGGGCGACTATGTAATTGAACTGAGAGATGTGGCATACTACTATCCGGGTGTGGAGAAGGCAGCGCTGGACAGGATTTCTTTTCGGATAACATCCAGAGATAAAGTGGGCATAGTGGGGGAGAATGGTTCCGGAAAGTCAACCCTGGTCAAGCTCCTGCTGAGATTATATGATCCTGTGGAGGGAGCGGTCTATCTAAATGGAAGAGATATAAGAACCATTGATTATGACAGTTATCTGAAGATTTTCAACACAGTTTTCCAGGACTTTTCCATCTTTGCCTATTCCATTCTGGAGAATATCATTTTCGATCAGAATGCGGACTGGGAAAAAATTGACACAATCTTAAAGGTGACAGGATTTGGGCGGCAGATGGAGAAGTATAAAAACGGCATAGAATCCAGAGTGACAAAAGTTCTGGACGACGAAGGCGTGAATCTGTCCGGGGGAGAGCAGCAGCTGCTGGCAATATCCAGAGCTTTTTATCGTGATGCAAAGATACTGGTATTTGATGAGCCTACGGCGGCGCTGGATCCCATGAAGGAGGCGGAAATATTTGAGCTGATCCATGATATGGCGGAGGAAAAAGCGGCGGTATTCTGCGCCCACCGCATGAGCAGCACAAGATTCTGCGATAAGATACTGGTGTTGGATGAAGGCCTGTTAAAAGAAAGCGGCACCCACGGTGAGCTTATGGAGCGAAGAGGAATATATTACAGTCTGTTTACCAGGCAGGCAAGTTTCTACAAATAGAATGCGGAATGGGAAAGGGGAGCAGATACTTTTCCCGCAGGGCGGAGGTAACAAAATGGGCAGAAATGATACAGTATGGAAGCTGCTGGGCGGGAAGCCCTGGGCGCCTTTGGGGGCAGGCTGTCTGGTGGTGGCGGGCGCTGCATGCAATGTGGCGGAAGTGGTGGTTTTGGAGGAATTTGTGGACGGATTCCAGGACTTTTCCCGGCTGCGGATACTACTTTTTGCAGTTCTTCTGGCAGGATTTTATGGCTTTCGCTATTTTCAGACGCCCCTGCTTGAGAGGCTGAACCATCTTGTGGGGCTTCAGCTGCGGGCCGCTCTGGACCGCAAAGTGGCGGAGAAGGCAGCCCGCATCTCAGCGGCAGCCCTGGAAGAGGAGGAAAACCAGGCCCTTCTGGGGCGGCTGCAGAATGAACCGGAGAGACGTTATGCCGGCGGCTTTTTTGCGGTTCTGCAGATCCTGGGCGGTGCGGTGGGAACGGCGGGTGTTTTCGCCTTGATACTGGAACATGTCCCTGTCTATCTTTTGATAGTGGTGCTGCTTTTGGGACTGATGGCAGTGGTATTCCGACTCATCGGCAGGTATAAAGTGACAATGTACCATTCCAGACAGGAGATCGCCAGGCGGGGGGATTATCTGTCCGGCATACTGTTCGATCGGTCTCTGGCTCAGGAGAAAAAACTGTTTGGGTACACGGGTTATATCCAGAAACTCTACCGGGAAGAGACCATTGCGTCGGGAAAGTCCATGAGGAAAAGCATTCTTATCTCCAACCTGATTTTGTGGCTGTATGACAATATCACCTATCTCTTTTCCGCGTCGGCCTACCTGCTTTTTCTGCCGCCTCTGTATCAGGGGGAGATGAATCTGGGTCTTTATATAGCAGTCATTCCCGCCCTGGTGAGGATGGGGGAGTTCTTTGTGGCTGTGGGCAGCAGCTGCCTTCCGGCGTACAGGGAGTATCTGGCCTGTCTGGAGGATATGAACCGGCTGAATGCCCTGCCGGAACAGTACTATGTCCCGGAAAAAGAGGGAGGAAAGCGCCCAAAGAATCTGTCAGATCAGTTCCATGAGATAAAAGGAGAAAACCTTGTGTTCCGCTACCCGGGACAGGAAAAACCTGTGATTGAGGGACTTAACTTTACCTTTCAGTCAGGCAGAAACTATGCCCTGGTAGGAGAAAACGGCTGTGGAAAATCTACATTTATCAAGCTTCTGATGGGATTATATCAGCCGGAAAAGGGCGTGATCACCGTGGACGGGGAGGATATACGGACTATGGAATTCGGCAGACTGCAGGGACTGTTCTCAGCGGTTTTTCAGGATTTTAACCGTTATGATTATACCATCAGAGAGAATATTGTCCTGTCTGACCTGGGAGAAGAGGAGGAAGAGCGGATGCAGAGTGCGGCTTCGGAGGCAGGTCTGGACGCCTGGATTGCTTCCTGCCCGGAGGGATATGACACCCGCCTGGGGAATCTGGAGGAGGGCGGGGTGAACCTTTCAGGAGGCCAGTGGCAGCGTCTTTCCATTGCCCGGCTGCTCTACCGCAGGGCCGGAATCTGCATCTGGGATGAGCCCACGGCAGCCATGGATCCCCTGGCGGAATCTCGGCTCTACGGGACATTTCAGAAGAAAAAGTCCCGGAACCGGCTGAACCTTTTTGTGACCCATCGTCTGGGTGCCGCTGTGGGAGCGGATGAGATCTGTGTCATGGGAGAAGGACGTTTTCTGGAACAGGGAAACCATGAGGAGCTGATGAAAAAGGCGGAGGGTGTATACCGCAGAATGTTTGAGGCGCAGAAAGGAATGTATCAATGAGAAATGTAGGAAAAGCGTTAAAACTGATCCTTCCCATGGAGCCCTTTCGGCTGGGAGCCTATCTGCTGCTGTCCCTCCCGGGGGCTCTGCTTCCCGCCGTGATGCTGTATCTGCAGCAGCGTATTGTGGATGGGGCGGCAAGCCTCAGTCCGGAACGGCCTCTTTTTTTCTATATTAAGCCGGTTCTGCTTCTGATGGGAACATATATGCTGCTGAAGCTGTTTCGCCTGCTCGCCCTACAGTATATGGAGTTTGGCTATTTCCGCTATATTCTCCTGGATTTGGACGACAAGATCCATGAAAAGAGCGCCAGAGTTCCCCTGGAGTATTATGACAATGCAGCGTATTATCAGACTGTGCAGAGGGCAAAACAGGCTTCCACTTTTCTGGTGTTCACCGCCAATCTGGCGGTGATGTCCCTGGTAGCGGCAGGAAGTCTGCTCTCGGTGGGAGGCTATCTCGCCGCCATGCACCCTCTTTTGCTCCTTTTTGTGGCGGCGGTGAGCATTCCTGTAGGGGTGGAAAAGTACCTGGGGGCAAAAGGGCAGGCTTCTCTGGCACAGGATATGGCCCAGGTGGTCAGAAGGAAAAAGTATGCCTTTGGCCTTCTGGCAGAGGCGGGGAGCAAGAAGGAGATCGCCCACCATGGGGTGGGGGCATATGTTGCAGATAAGTATCTGAAGGCCTGTGAGGAAGCGGATGAGAGGGAGGAGCAGTATGGGGTGCAGGCAGGGCGCAGGGGGCTTCTCTGTGCCGGGGTGAAGACTCTTGCCCACAGCCTGGCTGTATTTATGATGGTGTGGCTTTTGGTCTCAGGCAGGATCACTCTGGGAGGATTTTCCGTGCTGTTGTCCAGTTTTGCCCTGCTGTCCGGCACCTTCTCACAGCTCTTTGACCATGGAGGAGAGATTCTGAAGACCGGAGCCATGTCGGAGGCCTTTTTTGCGCTGATGGATCTGGAAGTAAGGGACGGAACAGAGGATCTGACTCTGGATAAAGGGAGGGAGGCCGTGAGGCTGGAGGGAGTTTCCTACCGCTATCCAGGTTCGGAAGCCTATGCCCTGAGAGACATTTCTCTGTCCATAAAGACAGGGGAGAAAATCGCCATTGTGGGGGAGAACGGCGCGGGAAAGACCACCCTGGCGAAGCTGTTGTCGGGTTTTCTCCTGCCGTCAGAAGGACGGATGGAACTGGGAGGAATACCCCGGGAACAGCTTCGGGAGGAGGGGATCTTTGACTGGATCAGCGCCGTGTACCAGGAGTTTGGCCGCTATAAGCTTACTATTGCACAGAATGTGATCCTGGGGGATACCGGGGCTGCAGAGGAAGGAGATTGCTCCGAAAATCCGGCGGGGAAGGCCGGGGACCGGGAAAACATCAGGATGGAGGAGGGATGTACTCCGGAAAATGTCGGGGCTGTGGGGAAGAAGGGGACTGCTCCTTGGGGAAGCGGCGGAAAAAGGATCCGGGAAGCCCTGGACTGGGCGGATCTTTTTCTGGAAGAGGACCCGGAACAGATGCTTCTGGGGCGGGAATTCGGCGGGAGGGAGCTGTCCGGAGGCCAGTGGCAGCGTCTCGCCCTGGCCAGAAGCTATTACCGGCGGCGTCCTGTACTTTTCTTTGACGAGCCCACTGCCGCCATTGATCCTCTGGAGGAGGCGGCGCTGTACGGGAAACTGGAGAAGCTTGCAGCCGGAAGAACACTTGTTTTAGTGACTCACAGGCTGGGGGCAGTACGCCAGGCGGATCGTATCCTTCTTCTGGAGGGCGGAAAGATTGCGGAGGCAGGAAGCTTTACACAGCTTATGGAGCGGAAAGGCCGGTTTTACCGCATCTGGAACGAGCAGACCAAATGGTATAAAGAGCGTAAAGAGTGATTGCGCCCGGTTCCCAGGTATGCTATATTGATAAAGGGCTGTGTGGCAGAAGAGGAGAGTGAGGAAGCCTGGATTCTGCAATGGGGGGTATAAATGTGAAAAAACAGATTAAGATGCGGACATTTTCTGACAACTTGTATTTTCTGAAAATTCTGTGGAAATTTAATTCCAGATGGGTCATTCTGGGTTTTTTGGATCACTTTGTGGCCTTTGGGGAGTGGACTTTTGAAACAGTCATCTTTATGCGGTATCTCTTCGGAGCCGCGGATATGGACAGGAGTTTTTCCCAGACGGCGGGATTTGTGGTTGTATCTCTGCTGGTGTTTTTCTGCGCCAGCGTCTTTCGGATCTGGCTGCAGGAGCGGTATGTGCCCAAGGCAGCTCCGGAGTTGAATGAGAAGCTGAACCGGATGCTTTTTGACAAGGCCGCCGGTGTGGACATTGCCTGCTATGAGGATGAGGCTTTTTATGATACATACACCAAGGCGGCTTCCCAGGCTGTGGAGAGGGCCCAGTCCGTGCTGACGGATACCCCCAGGGTGTTTGCCTCTTTTTTCGCGTCGGCTTTTGTGGTGGGAACTCTTTTTTCCATCAACTGGGTGGCGGGCTTCTTTGCCTTTCTCCCCATGATCGGGAATTTCCTGTTCAGCAGGATTATCAATCGCGTTGAGTACGAGCGGACTCTGGAGGGCACGCCCCAGGTGCGGCGTATGAACTATGTGAACCGTGTGCTGTACCTGCCCAGGTATGCCAAGGAGATCCGCATGACAGGGATCAAGAATGTACTGGACGACACGTATGAGACGGCCTACCAGGGACTGCAGGGCATCACCAGGAAATACTGGAAAAAGCTCTTTTGCCTGGGACTGTCCAGGGGTGTGCTCTGTTTCCCTTTGGTGTTCGAGGGCATGTGGCTTTTTGCGGCTTACTGTGCCATGGTGACAAAGTCCATTCTGGTGGGAGAGTTTGTGGTGCTGTTTAACGCCATTGTCAGCACCACCTGGATGCTCTCGGATCTCACCAACAGCATCTCCAGCACTTACCAGAATGGGCTCTACGTGCAGAAGCTGAAGGAATTTCTTGCCTACGAGTCCAAAATTCCCGAGGACTGGCAGGGGCTTCCGGCGCCGGAAAAGGTGGAGACCCTGGAGCTGAGGGATGTGTCCTTTCGGTATCCGGCCCAGGAGAAGGATGGGGCTTACGCCCTGTCCCATGTGAGCTGCACCTTTTACGCAGGCAGGCGCACGGCCCTGGTGGGGCACAATGGATCCGGCAAGAGCACGCTGATCAAGCTGCTGCTTCGGCTGTATGACCCCACGGAGGGGAGTATTCTTTTAAATGGCACGGACATCCGAAAATTCAACCTGCAGCAGTACCGGGGACTCATAGGCACCACCTTCCAGGACTTTGAGCTCTTTTCCATGAGTGTCCTGGAGAATGTGATTCTGGAGCGGCTGGAGACCCAGGAACAGCGGCGGGCAGCCATGGAAGCTCTGCGCAGAAGCGGCGCCCTGGAGGAGATGGAGAAGCTGGAAAAAGGCGTGGACACCATTCTTACCAGAGAGTTTGACCAGCAGGGGGCAGTGCTCTCCGGGGGCCAGGCCCAGAAGGTGGCAGTGGCCAGAAGTTTTGCTAAAAATGCGCCCATTGTCTTTCTGGACGAGCCCTCAAGCGCTCTGGATCCGGTGGCGGAGTACCGCATGTATGAGACCATTATGGAGGTGTGCGGCGGGGAGCAGGACAGGATCGCGGTGATCATCTCCCACAGGCTTTCCTCGGCAGCCATGGCGGATACAGTATGCCTGCTGCAGGAAGGGAAGCTGAAGGAACAGGGGACACATCTGGAACTGATGGAACAGGGAGGAATCTACGCGGATATGTTCCGGAAGCAGGCGGAGAGTTACCTGCAGGATGTGGAACCGTTTCCGGGAAAGGAGGGCCTATGTCCGAACAGAATATCACAGTAAAAAGGACCGTCTCCAACAACTGGTTCCTGTTGAAAATCGCCCTTCAGGAGGCTCCTCTTTACACCCTTCAGGAGCTCACCACCAGGGCCAGGCACAGGGTTATTGTGTTTATTGAGCATATCTATATGATTGGATATATTGTCAACTGCATCCAGTATGAGAGGCCCTTTACGGATGTGCTTTGGTTTGTGCTGGCTGTCTTTGTGGGTGTGACCCTGGTGGCCCAGGTGCTGCCCAACTATGTGGAGACAAGACTGAAACCCCTGTCCCTGGAGAAAATTCACCTTCGGATTCGGCGGGAGCTGTACCGGAAGGCGGCGCAGATCGATTTGAAAAATTATGATGATCCCGCCTATTATAATGAGTTTGTGTGGGCCATGGGAGAGGCCGCAGAGCGAACGGAACAGGTCATCGGCTCCTGCGCGGTTTTCATCGGTGAGATCGTGGGTATCCTGGTCACAGGGGCCTATGTGCTCACGCAGGATCCTCTCGGACTGGTGTTGACAGGAATTTCTGTGTTGGCGGTGCTGCTGCTGTCCAATCTCTACAATAAATACAGGCTTCAGTTTCAGGAAAAGATGAAGACGCTGGAGAGAAAGCGGGATTATATCAGCAGGGTGTTTTATCTGCCGGAGTACGCCAAAGAGCTGCGCTTGAGCCGACTGAAGCCGAAGCTGTATGAGGAATTTGCGGATACTTCCAGGCAGCTGCGGGAGATTGCCGCAAAGGAGACGAAAAGACTTGCGATTCTGTCTTTCTGCATGAATTACTGCTGCAGCACTTTTGTCTTTGAGGGAATCTATCTGATCTATCTGCTGTTCCAGGCCATTGTGCGGGGAGCCATCGGCTATGGCACCATGGTGACGCTGTACAACTCCTGTTACAGCCTCAGGGGCTGTTCCCAGAGCCTGGCCTGGGTGCTGACGCAGTTTCCCGAGCACGGGCGTTACATAGAGAAGATCCGCCATTTCCTGGAGTGCCCTGCCCAGATCTGCCAGGATGAAAAGGCGGAGCCTGTGAAGGGAGAATTTAAAGAACTCTCTCTGCAGAAAGTATCCTTCTCCTATCCTCAGGGCGAACAGGTGCTGAAGGAGATAAATCTGACCATCCGCAGGGGGGAGAAGATCGCTCTGGTGGGATACAACGGGGCGGGAAAGACCACTCTGGTGAAGCTGCTCATGCGGCTCTACGATGTGACTTCAGGGGAGATTACCCGCAACGGCAGGGACATCCGCAGGCTGAACCTCCAGGAATACAGAGGGCAGTATGCGGCCCTGTTCCAGGACTACCAGATGTTTGCCGCCACCCTGGGGGAGAATATTGTCATGGACAAGGTGCCTGTGGACCAGGAGAAGATCAAACCCTTGCTGCAAAAAAGTGGATTTGACAGAAAGTTTTCGGAGCTCTCCAGGGGATATGAGACGCCCCTCACGGGAGAATTTGAGGAGGATGGAGTCACATTCTCCGGCGGGGAGGCCCAGATGGTGGGGATCTGCAGAAGTCTCTATCAGGACAGTCAGATCGTGGTACTGGACGAGCCTTCCAGCGCGCTGGATCCCTTAAACGAGTACAATCTGAACCATACCATGATGAATCTGGACCGTGAGAAAACAGTGATCTTTATCTCTCACAGACTCTCAACCACCCGTCTGGCAGACAGGATATATATGCTGGAGGAAGGCCGGATTGTGGAGGAGGGTTCCCACAGGGAGCTTATGGAACTGGACGGAAAATATGCCGCCATGTTCCGGATGCAGATGGAGAAATACCGCTGAGAGGCCAGGAATGTGTTTCTGAAATGGAGGGAGAAAATGCCGCCAGTATATGTGATGATCAAACCGGCCTCGGGCCTGTGCAATATGAGATGCAGCTACTGTTTTTATGCGGACGAGATGGAAAAGCGCACCCAGAGTTCTTATGGAATCATGGAGGAGGAGACCCTGGAGTGTGTGGTCCGGGAGATTCTGGACTATGCGGAGGGGGAGTGCACCATCGCCTTCCAGGGCGGGGAACCCACGCTGGCGGGGCTGCCCTTTTTCCGCAGATGTCTGGAGCTGGAGAAGCAGTATAACAGGAAGCATGTGAGGATTTCCCATGCCCTCCAGACCAATGGCTATGGCCTGGATCAGGAGTGGTGTGAGTTTCTGGCCGGGAATCATTTCCTGGTGGGGCTGTCCCTGGACGGAACTCTGGCCACCCACGACGCCTGCCGGAAGGATGCGAAGGGGCAGGGAACTTATCTGAGGATTCTGAAGGCGGCGGAGATGCTGAAAAGGGCAGGGGCGGAGTTCAATATCCTCACAGTGGTGAACGCAAGAACAGCCCCCAAGATACGCCGCATCTATGAGCAGTACAAAAAACAGGGATTCCTCTGGCAGCAGTATATCGCCTGCCTGGATCCTCTGGGAGAACGGCGGGGAGAGCGGGACTACTCCCTGACCCCCAAGGTTTACGGGCAGTTTCTCATTGATCTGTTTGATCTGTGGTATCTGGATCTGAGGCAGGGCAGACAGCCCTTTATCAGGCAATTTGAGAACTATATCGGGATCCTGGCAGGCCGCATGCCGGAGTCCTGTGAGCAGAGGGGAACCTGCGGCATACAGCATGTGGTGGAGGCGGACGGCAGTGTCTATCCCTGCGATTTTTATGTGCTGGATCAGTACCGTCTGGGGAACCTGCGGGAGGACAATTTCGGTAGGCTCCAGGAGCGCCGGAAGGAGATTTGCTTTGTGGAGGATTCCTTTCAGCGGGGGGAAGAGTGCGGCAGCTGCCGGTATTTTCCTGTGTGCAGGGGCGGGTGCAGAAGGCACAGGGAACAGCAGGGGGGCGGCAATTATTTCTGCCAGTCCTACCGGATGTTCTTTGACGCCTGCCTGCCCAGGATGGCAGAGATTGCCCGCAGCATACGATAAAGAGTTTTGGGAAGTTGTTTTGGAAGAAGGGGAGGACCGTAGATGGCGGATCTGATGGGGAGCCTCAACGAAAGGCAGAGGGAAGCCGTTCTTGAGACGGAAGGGTATGTGAGAGTGATCGCCGGGGCGGGCAGCGGCAAGACAAAGCTTTTGGTGAGCCGCTATGCTTATCTGGTTCAGGATTACGGGATTGATTCCGCCAATATTCTCTGTGTGACTTTTACCAACAAGGCCGCCGGGGAGATGAAGAAAAGGATACGGGCTCTGATCGGGGAGGACAATGACGTCAGTCTTATCTGTACCTATCATGGTTTCTGTAACCGGCTGCTGCGGGAGAATCCGGAGAAACTTTTTCTGGACAGGCAGTTCCAGATCATAGATTCCCACCAGCAGAAGGTGGTTCTGGGAGAAATCTACCAGAAATATGAGTTGAAAATGGACTATGCCAGCTTTGAGTCGATATTGAAAAAGCTTGGGGCTGTGAAAAAGGATACGGAATACGTGCCAAGACTGTGCAACCCTGTTCCCTGCCAGATTCTTAAAGAGATAAAGGACCAGGACGACCGTATTATGGAAGAATTTCTGCAGAGACAGAAGGCCACCTACTCCCTGGACTTTCACGACCTGATCTGCTTTGCCATCTACCTTCTGGAGACCGATGAGGGGATCCGGGAAAAGTGGCAGGACCGGTTGAATTACATTATGGTGGACGAGTTTCAGGACAGCTCTTCTGTGGAGATGCGCCTGGTGGAAATTCTCTCCGGAAAGTATCAGAATATGATGATTGTGGGGGATCCTGACCAGAACATTTATGAGTGGCGGGGGTCGGATGTGAGGCTTCTGGTGGATTTTGACAAGGATCACGACCCTACCAGAACCATTATTCTCAATCAGAATTACAGATCCACACCTCAGATTCTGCAGTGTGCCAACGCGCTTATAGAGAAGAATGAGCTGCGGCTGAAGAAGGATCTGTTTACAAGAAATGAGGCGGGAGCGCCGGTGTTCCATTACCATTCCAAGGATGAGATCCAGGAGATGGAGGCGGTGGTTCAAAATATTAAACATCTGCGGGCCAGGGAGGGGATGCGGTACTCGGATTTTGCCATTATTTACCGGGCAAGTTTTCTGTCCCGCATGGCGGAGAAAAAGCTTGTGGAGAAAAATATTCCCTACGAAATTTTCGGCGGAGTCCGCTTTTACCAGAGGATGGAGATCCTGGATGTGCTGGCATATCTGAAGTTAATCGCCTATGATGATGATCTGTCCTTCAGGAGGGTGGCAAACACTCCCAGCCGAAGGTTTGGCCGGGCGAAGATGAATTATCTGGAGGCTGTCAGAAACGGCAGTCACAGAACTCTTTTTGCCGCTCTGGAGGAGCATCTGGAGGATAAAATTTTTCAGAACAGCGATATTGCCTCCTTTGTGCAGCTGATCCAGTCTCTGCGGACGAAATGCGGGCAGAAGCGGATCTCCGAGATTGTCAACCAGGTGACAAGGGATTCGGGCTATGAGGCTTATATCCGGGAGCTTGGGGATGAGGAGAGACTGGAAAATCTGGCGGAGTTTAAGCGCATTGCAAATGAGTTTGAACGGGAATTCGGGGAGAATCTGAGCCTGGATGAATTTTTGCAGCAGATTGCTCTTCAGTCCGGGGAGGAGAGGGATGAGGCAAAGGACACAGTGAAGCTTATGACCATCCATTCCTCCAAGGGTCTGGAATTTCCGGTGGTATTTGTTCTGGGGTTTTCGGAGGGGATCTTTCCCTCTGCCAAGACCCTGGGGGAGAGAAAAAAACTGGGTCTGGAAGAAGAGCGCAGGCTGTGCTATGTGGCCATTACCAGGGCGGAGAAGCACCTTTTCCTGATGGAATCCGAGGGCAGCACTCCCGGGGGGATCAAAAAACTGGTGTCCCGTTTCCTGGAGGAGATCGGGGAGAACAACTATACCAGAATAGGGCGGATCTCAGAGGACCTGAAACAGGAGAGCAGGGGGTATGCGGCAAAGCTGGACCGGGAGATTCAAATGGAAAGGCCGGCGGTCAGGAAGGCGGGAGATCAGGTGGAACACCATATCTTTGGAAAGGGAACCATCCTCTCTGTAGATGCCAAAAGGGGAAGCTATTCCATTCAGTTTGAGAAGGTAAAATTGCCCAGAAATATCTCCGCAGGCTATTTTTCCCAGGAACATTCAGCCCCGCCTCTCCAGAGAGAAGGCGGACCCCAGGAAGGAGCCGTGGCAGAACCCCAGCCCCAAAAGCAAGAACCGTCCGGTGTGGGACCGAAAGTGGAGGAGGCTCCCTCCAGCGTGACGCCGGAAGGGGAGGAGGGGGAGGAGAAAGCTCTTTCAGGCAGAACGCCGGAAGCGAAGAAGGGGCATCTCTCCGGTGAGACGCCGGGGACAGAGAGGAACAAGCCGGACAGGACCGATCTGCCGGCCACAACACCTGCTTGGAAGGAAGAGGAGCCTTCCGGATCAGAGGCCGGGGAAAAGACCCAGGAGTACAAGCCGGACGAATCCGAACAGGAGGAGTATGAAGCCGCCCGCCTGAGAGCGCTGAAGGAGAACAGCCCCAACCTGTGGAAGCGTCAGTCCGTACCCCATCAGGGATGGACCTGTGTGGGAGTGGAGGATCTGGGGGCGCCGGTGGGAATCTGTCAGATGTGCGGATACCAGATCATACGCTATGCCCATCAGATGGAACACCCTCAATATGCCGGTCTGTCGGTGGGATGCGTATGCGCAGGCAGAATGGAAGGGGACGTGGCGGGGGCAAAACGCCGGGAAGCGGAGTTCAAAAACAGGCAGGCAAGGCGGGTGAATTTCTTTAAGCGTCAGTGGAAACATTCCCAGAAAGGAAATGAGTATCTGAAGATAGACGGGCATGTGGCGGTGCTGTATCATCCGGCCAGGGCGGGAAATGTGTGGAAATATTCCATAGACAATGAATTCTGCAAGGCCGTGTATCCCACCAGGGAAAGGGCCCTGGCAGGAGTGTTTGACAGATTGGAACAGCTAAAAGGCAGAAAATGAGAGGAGAATAAAAAGGCGGGCATAAACTGCCCGTGGGGGGAGAAAGCAGTGGAAAACGACAGCAAAATACTTGGGAAAATCAAACTTGTTATGATTATCCTTGTGTGCATCCTTGCGGCACTTGTGATTGCAGGGATTATGTACGTGAGGGATTATTATCCTGCGGAAGATATGGTGCTGGCGGCTATGGCTTCGGACAGCGGGGCCACCGTGGAACAGATCAGCGATAAGACAATGGTGTTTCTTCCCGCAGAGGGAGATCCTGTGGCAGGACTGATATTTTACCCCGGAGGAAAGGTGGAGTATACAGCCTATGCGCCCCTGCTCCATGCCCTGGCGCAGCAGGGGGTGCTCTGTGTGCTGGTGGAGATGCCCTTTAATCTGGCGGTGCTTGACGTGGATGCGGCGGAGGGAATCCAGGAAAAATTCCCTGAGATCCAGGACTGGTACATTGGCGGACATTCCCTGGGAGGTTCCATGGCCGCCAGCTATGTGGCGGAGCATCAGAAGGAGTACAGGGGCCTGGTTCTGCTGGCGGCGTATTCCACAGAGGATCTCAGCGGCTCCGGTTTGAAAGTGGTGTCCATATACGGCAGTAAGGACGAAGTGATGAACATGAAAAAGTACCAGGACAACCGGTCCAACCTTCCGGGGGATACCCGGGAATATGTGATAGAAGGAGGCTGTCATGCCCAGTTTGGCTGTTATGGAGTCCAGGAAGGGGACGGTATTCCGGCGCTCTCCGGGGAAGAGCAGCGCAGCAGCACTGTCCGGTTCATTGTGGATTCCATAAAATAAGAAAAATGGCACCAAATTGATGAATAGAAGATAGAAAAAAGGAGTCCCCATATGGCATTTGCGCATCTTCACGTCCACACAGAGTATTCTCTTCTGGACGGTTCCAACAAAATCAAAGAGTATGTGGCCCGTGTGAAGGAGCTGGGGATGGACAGCGCTGCCATCACAGACCACGGCGTCATGTACGGCGTCATTGACTTTTACCGGGAGGCCAGGGCGGCCGGCATCCGGCCCATTATCGGCTGTGAGGTCTATGTTGCGCCGGGGTCCCGGTTTGACAAGGAGTCCGGCGGGGGGGAGGACAGGTACTATCACCTGGTGCTGCTTGCGGAGAATAACACAGGTTATGCCAATCTGATGAAAATTGTCAGCAAGGGATTTACCGAAGGATACTACTATAAGCCCCGGGTGGATATGGAAGTGCTGGAGCACTACCACGAGGGCATTATTGCCCTCTCCGCCTGCCTGGCCGGGGAAGTGCAGCGGAATATTTCCAAGGGCCTGCCGGAGGAGGCCCGGAAAGCGGCCAGAAGGTACGAAGCCTGCTTTGGCAGGGGGAATTTCTTCCTGGAGCTCCAGGACCATGGATACCCGGAACAGAGGATGGTGAACCCGGAGCTTTTGAAAATGAGCCGGGAACTGGACATTCCCCTGGTGGCCACCAATGACGTCCACTACACGATGGCTGAGGACGCGGACGCCCACGATATTCTTCTGTGCATCCAGACCAACAAGAAACTGGCCGACCAGGACAGAATGCGCTACGAGGGGGGCCAGTTCTATGTGAAAAGCGAGGAGGAGATGAAGGAACTGTTCCCCTACGCCCTGGAGGCTCTGGAGAACACCCAGCGCATTGCCCAACGCTGTCAGGTGGAGATTGAGTTTGGGGTCTCCAAGCTGCCCAGATATCAGGTGCCGGAGGGGTATGATTCCTGGAGTTACCTGAACAAACTGTGCAGCGACGGTCTGGCTGAGCGCTACGGGGATGGGGATAAGCCTGCGGGGAACACAGGGCAGACTCTCCGGGAGAGGCTTGACTATGAACTTTCTGTCATTCAATCCATGGGGTTTGTGGACTATTTTCTGGTGGTGTGGGATTTTATCAATTATGCCAGGGGGAAGGACATTCCCGTGGGGCCGGGCAGGGGCTCCGCCGCAGGCAGTATTGTCTCCTACTGCTTAAAGATCACCAACATTGAGCCCATACGTTACAATCTGCTCTTTGAGCGTTTTCTGAATCCGGAGCGTGTGTCCATGCCGGATATCGACGTGGATTTTTGCTTTAACCGCCGGCAGGAAGTCATTGACTATGTGAGTGAGAAATACGGCGCTGAAAAGGTGGTACAGATTGTCACCTTTGGAACCCTTGCAGCCAAGAATGTGATCCGGGATGTGGGCCGGGTGCTGGATCTGCCCTATGCCCTGTTTGACTCCATCGCCAAGATGGTGCCCAGCGAGCAGAACAAACCTGTCTCCCTGGACAAGGCTCTGGAGATGAATCCGGAGATGCGGAAACAGTACAAGGAGGACGAGCAGGTGCGCCACCTTCTGGACATGTGCAGACGTCTGGAGGGGCTGCCCAGGCACTCGGGCATGCACGCGGCGGGAGTGGTAATCTGCCCGGAGGAGGCGGATGAGTTTGTGCCCCTGTCCCGGGGGAGCAACGGCGCCATCACCACCCAGTTTACCATGACCACCCTGGAGGAGCTGGGACTTTTAAAGATGGATTTCCTGGGGCTGAGAACCCTGACGGTGATCCACGACGCGGTGGAGTATGTGAAACAGTCCACCGGGAAAACCATCGACATTGAACACCTGGACTACGGGGATCCCCAGGTGTACGCCTCCATCAGCACAGGAAGGACCGACGGCATCTTTCAGCTGGAGAGCGGAGGCATGCGGAATTTCATGAAGGAGCTTCGGCCCCGGACCCTGGAGGACATTATTGACGGAATCTCCCTCTACCGTCCGGGCCCCATGGACTCCATACCCAAGTACATCCGGGGCAGAACCGACAGCAGCGCCATCACTTACTCCTGCCCGGAGCTGGAACCCATTCTGGCCCCCACCTACGGATGCATTATCTACCAGGAGCAGGTGATGCAGATTGTCCGGGATCTGGGCGGATACACCATGGGGCGCAGCGACCTGGTGCGCCGGGCCATGAGCAAGAAAAAACATGCCGTCATGGAGAAGGAGCGGACCAATTTTATCCATGGCAATCCCCAGGAGGGGGTGCCCGGGTGCGGTGCACGGGGTATTGGGGAAAAAGTGGCAAACGGCATTTTCGACGATATGATAGATTTTGCAGAATACGCCTTCAACAAGTCCCACGCGGCGGGCTATGCGGTGGTGGCCTACCAGACCGCCTATCTAAAGCACTATCATCCCGTAGAATTCATGGCGGCCCTGATGACTTCGGTTATAGACAGCCCCAAGAAAGTGTCCGAGTACATTCTCACCTGCCGGAACATGGGGATTGCTCTGCTGCCTCCGAATATCAACCAGGGGGCGGGGGGATTTTCTGTCTCCGGCGACAGCATCCGCTATGCCCTCACGGCCATCAAGGGAGTGGGCTGGGCGCCCATTGAAAACATTGTGGAGGAGAGGGAGCAGAGGGGGCCTTTTACCAGCCTGAAGGACTTTATCACCCGCACCACCAACAAGGAAGTGAGCAAGAGGGCGGTGGAGAGCTTTATCAAGGCAGGGGCTCTGGACGGCCTGGGAGGCACCCGGAAACAGTATATGAGCGTGTATGTGCAGTTCATAGACCAGGCCGGAAAGGACAAGAAGAACAACCTGGCCGGACAGTTGTCCCTCTTTGACATTGCGGAGGATTCCCAGAAGGAAGAATTTGAGATCCGCCTGCCGGATGTGGGGGAATATCCCAAGGAGATGCTTCTGGCTTTTGAGAAAGAGGTTCTGGGTATCTATCTGAGCGGACATCCCCTGGAGGCCTACCAGCAGCTGTGGCAGAAACACATCACCCACACCACCAGCGATTTTGCCCTGGATCAGGAGACCGGGGAGGTGCAGGCCCAGGATCAGGACTTGGCTGTGGTGGGGGGAATGATCGCAGACCGGACCATTAAGTACACCAGAAATGACAAGGTGATGGCGTTTCTGAGCCTGGAGGATCTGGTGGGGAATGTGGAGGTGGTGGTCTTTCCAAAGGATTACGAGCGGTACAGCGCCCTGCTCGTGGAGGAGGGCAAAGTCTTTATCAAAGGGCGGGTGAGCCTGGAGGAGGACAAGGACGGGAAGCTGATCTTCGAGCAGGCGGTCTCTTTTGAGGACGCCGCCGGGGCAGGGCAGGGACCGCTGTTTGGGAAGCGGTATAACAGCAGGGACAGATACAATGCCGCCGGACAGGACAGGAAAGGCGGCCAGGGAACATCCCAGGGGGCCAAAAAGGTCCCCAAAGGGATCTGGATCCAGTTTCCAAATGGGGAGAACTATGCCGCCAGGGAGCAGGAACTTTTCAGCGCAGTGGAAGGGAATGCCGGAAATGACGACATTGTGATCTACTTAAAGGACACCAGGGCCTATAAGACCCTGCCTCCCCAGAGGAGAGTGAAGGCGGCTCCGGAACTTTTGCAGAAACTGGAGGGTATTTTTGGAAGGGAAAATGTAAAATTCCGTTAAAATTTCCGGCGGCAGCTATTGAAAACCGTATGAAAATGGATTAAAATGGTAACAGTTCAATGTCCTGTCTGAACTGTTACTTAAAATGGTGCCTGGATAGTAAGGACATGTCTATAAATAACTTGCTAAAAATGTTAAGGAGGTTTGACAATGGCCAACGAATTGAAGACTATTGCTGTTTTGACAAGCGGAGGGGATGCGCCGGGCATGAACGCTGCCATCCGCGCAGTGGTCCGTACCGCTATCTATAGAGGGCTGAAGGTCAAGGGAATTAAGAAGGGTTACAACGGTCTGCTGAATGAGGATATTATCGACATGGAGCCCCGGCACGTGTCCGACATCATCCAGCGGGGAGGTACGGTTCTGGGCACGGCCAGGTGCCTGGAGTTCAAGAAGCCGGAGTATCAGCAGAAGGGCGCGGAAATCTGTGAGAAACATGGGATAGACGGTATTGTCGTGATTGGCGGCGACGGCTCCTACAGGGGAGCCAGGGCTCTGTCCAGACTGGGAATCAATGCCATAGGCATTCCCGGCACAATCGACCTGGACATTGCCTGCACAGAGTACACCATTGGTTTTGACACTGCGGTCAACACCGCCATGCAGGCCATTGACAAGGTGAAGGACACTTCCTCCTCCCATGAGCGCTGCAGTATCATTGAGGTTATGGGAAGGCATGCGGGGTATATTGCACTCTGGTGCGGTGTCGCCAACGGCGCGGAGGATATTCTGCTTCCGGAGAATTATGATTACAATGAGCAGGAAATTATCAACCATATTATTGCCAGCCGCAAGAAGGGCAAGATACATCATCTGATCATCAACGCAGAGGGCATCGGCCACTCCACCTCCATGGCCAGGAGAATCGAGGCGGCCACAGGGATTGAGACCAGGGCCACCATCCTGGGCTACATGCAGAGGGGAGGCAGCCCCACTGCCACCGACCGTTACTATGCGTCCATTATGGGGGCCTATGCGGTGGACGCCATGCTGGAGGGGAAGACCAACCGTGTGGTGGGCTACAGGTTCGGAGAATTTACGGACTTCGACATTGAGGAGGCTCTGATGATGCAGAAGGGCATTGACAGATATCAGTACGAAGTGGCAAGAATGCTCACCATTTAAACACAGAATCAAAAAACCGGGCAGGGAGTTTTATCCCTGGCCGGTTTTTTTGATTCTGTTTATTTGTAGACACTTCCTTATGACCATTGTACCAAGCTTTAAGAAATATTTAACAATTTCAAATGTGTATTTTCTGTCTGGCCGTCAATACTGGATATTTAAAGGGAGTTTGGCTGGATACGGGGGGTTTGACCTGTTTTACCCAGGGGGGTTGACATTTTCCGTAACATCTGCTATGCTAACTTCGTAACAAATTTAACAACTTCGTAATATATTCTAAACAATGTGGAATATTTATCAGGAAGCTGAGATTTGTTTTGGTGAGATAGTTCGGGGAAGGATGCCGGACTATGGAACGGATGCCTGCCTTGGCAGGCAAGGAGGTGCAGACATGAAAAAATACAGAAAGCTGCCTGCTGCGATACTGGGATTTGGTTTTTTTCTCATTCTGGGGCTGCAGCAGTGTATGACTGTCCAGGCTGGAGGGGACGATTATCTGGAACAGCTGCGCGGAGGCGTGGCGTCGGTTCTGACCCCTGTCTCATCCAACCCGGTTGATACGGTAAATGCCACGGCGAAAGAATTGAACCTGGACCTGTGGACGGAGACGGAAGAAGAGCCTGAGAGCAGGCTTGTGATGGCAAATGTCAAAAGTGCCCTGAATGTCAGGAGCGAGGCCAATGAGTCTTCGGAGAAAGTGGGAATGCTCTACAAGGACTGCGGAGGCACCATTCTTGAGAGGAAGGACGGCTGGACCAGGCTGCAGTCGGGCAATATTATCGGCTGGGCCTCGGATGAGTATCTGCTCTTTGGGGATGAAGCCCGGGATCTTGCCAACGATGTGGGCAAGATGGTGGCCACCATCAGCACGGAAACCCTCCGGGTGAGGAGTGCTCCCAGTGCGGATTCGGATACCTGCGGGCTACTGCCCCAGGGAGAGATTGTGGAAGTCCTGGACGAGCGGGAGGACGGATGGATCTGTGTGGACTATGAAGGCACGGACGGTTATGTATCTTCCGATTATGTAGCTCTGAATTTCCTGATCGACGAGGGAGAGACAGTGGAGGAGATCCAGGCCAGGGAGGAGAAGGCGGAAGAGTCTAAACGTCATGTGAACTACGGCGAATACACCGCCGATGCGGACACCAGGATGCTGCTTGCGGCGCTGATTCAGTGCGAGGCGGGAGGAGAGAGCTATGAAGGCCAGGTTGCCGTGGGGGCGGTTGTGATGAACCGTGTCAGAAGCGGGGCTTATCCGGACTCCATCCACGGTGTCATCTATGCTTCGGGTCAGTTCACCCCGGCCATGACGGGCAAGCTCAACAGGGTGTACGAGGCCGGCAATATCTATCCCAGCTGTATCAAAGCCGCAGAGGAGGCTCTTGCGGGAGTGTCCAATGTGGGCGACAGAACCCACTTCCGCCGCAACAACGGTCGGGAAGGGCTGGTGATAGGAAACCATGTCTTCTATTAATATGGCCGGATTTGGGCTGTAGCGGTAAACCAGGCTGCGGCGGCCAAACGGGAAAGTTTCACAGGAATCGACAGGAAGGGCGGGCGTGCTGCGGAAAAGGCAGTGCGCCTGCCTTTTTCCTGTGAAAAAAGTTAGAAATCCATTGCCCAAAGGGTATTTTTATAGTAAAATCATATAAGAAGGGAGGGATTGAATGAGCGAGATTATGATTTTCTGGCTTGTACTGCTGATTCTGTGCATAGCCGTTGAAGCGCTGACCATGGGGCTGACCACAATCTGGTTCGCAGGCGGAGCACTGGTGGCGATTCTGGCTTCCCTGCTGCAGCTGCCGGTCTTTATGCAGGTGATCCTGTTTTTTATTGTGTCCCTGCTGCTGCTGTTTTTTACCAGACCCCTGGCGGTGAAGTATTTCAACAAGGATCGGGTGAAGACAAATGTGGAGAGCATGGTGGGACGCCAGGCCATAGTTACCGGTGACATTGACAATGTCCAGAGTTCGGGACAGGTGACGGTGGGCGGACAGGAATGGAGCGCCCGCAGCTGTGACGACAATGTCCGGATCCTGGAGGGTACGGTGGTGACTGTGACTGCGGTGAGCGGAGTCAAGCTGATAGTAAGACCGGGGGGACGCCCGGGCGGGCAGCAGGCTGCACCGGAGACCGCCGTCAGCAGCGAAGGAACTGCTTTGAGATAAAGTGGTAACGGTTCAGTGCCCTGTCTGAACTGTTGCATAAAGTGTGCGTACTGTCACTTATACAGTACAGAAAGAGGTGGAAATGGAACCGATTATTTTGTTGGCTGCGTTGGTGGCGATTATTCTGGTGATCGCAGTGTCCTGCTTAAAGATTGTGCCCCAGGCCCAGGCCTATGTGATTGAGCGTCTGGGCGCCTACCAGGGGACCTGGTCCGTGGGCTTCCACATCAAGGTTCCTTTTGTGGATAAGGTGGCCAGAAGGGTGAACCTGAAGGAGCAGGTGGCGGATTTCCCGCCCCAGCCCGTTATCACCAAGGACAACGTGACCATGCGCATCGACACCGTGGTTTTCTATCAGATCACGGATCCCAAGCTGTTCACCTACGGGGTGGAGAATCCCATGATGGCCATTGAAAACCTTACGGCCACCACCCTTCGGAATATCATCGGCGACCTGGAGCTGGATCAGACCCTCACAAGCAGGGAGACCATCAACACCAAGATGCGGGCGGCGCTGGATCTGGCCACGGATCCCTGGGGCATCAAGGTCAACAGGGTGGAGCTGAAGAACATTATGCCCCCTGCGGAGATCCAGAACGCCATGGAGAGGCAGATGAAGGCAGAGCGCGAGAGGCGGGAGGCAGTGACCAGGGCAGAAGGCGAGAAGAAGGCCAAGATCCTGGAGGCGGAGGGCGCCAAGGAATCCGCCATCCTTCGGGCTGAGGCAGATAAGCAGTCCGCCATTCTCCGGGCCGAGGCGGAGAAGGAGAAGATGATTCGGGAGGCGGAAGGTGAGGCGGAGGCCATTCTGAAGGTGCAGCAGGCCAATGCGGACGGTATCCGGATGCTGAAGGAGGCAGGCGCCGACGAGGCGGTGCTGAAGATCAAGAGTCTGGAGGCCTTTGAGAAGGTGGCGGACGGCCAGGCTACCACCATCCTTCTTCCCGCGGAGCTTCAGGGCATTGCAAGTCTTGCCTCCGCGTGGAAGGAATCCGGAAAGAAATCCTGACACAGTCCTGCCGGGAAGGCAGACTGGCAGCAGGAGATCAAAACATTCCAGGGGAAAGACCGGCCGGCCTTGTGACAGGGCCGGCCGGCGGCGTATCAGGAGCTGCCGCCCAATAAAATGATATGAGAATGGCATGGGGAAAGGGAAGGATAAGAGCATGAATCTTAAAGGACGTGATTTTTTAAAGCTGTTGGATTTTACTGCGGAAGAGATTTTCTATCTGGTGGACCTGGCTGCAAAGCTGAAGGAGAAGAAAAAGAAGGGAGTGCCCATGGACTCACTGCGTGGGAAAAATGTGGCGCTGATTTTTGAGAAGACAAGCACCCGCACCAGGTGCTCTTTTGAGGTGGCGGCCCATGACCTGGGAATGGGAACCACCTACCTGGACCCTTCCGCCTCCCAGATTGGGAAGAAGGAGAGCATAGCGGATACGGCAAGGGTTCTCTCGGGTATGTTTGAGGGAATCGAGTACCGGGGCTACGGCCAGGAGATTGTGGAGGAACTGGCGGAGTACGCCAGTGTGCCTGTCTGGAACGGGCTTACCAATGAATTCCATCCCACCCAGATGCTGGCGGATCTGCTGACCATCCAGGAGCATTTTGGCCGTATCCGGGGGATCCGGCTGGCCTATATGGGGGATGCCCGCTATAATATGGGAAACTCCCTTATGGTGGCCTGCGCCAGGACAGGAATGCACTTTACCGCCTGTACTTCCCAAAAATATTTTCCGGATCCTGTGCTTGTGGAACAGTGCAGGGAGATAGCCGCAGCAGCCGGGGGAAGTATTACTCTCACGGAGGATGCCCTGGCAGGAACCAAAGGGGCGGATGTGGTCTACACCGACGTGTGGGTGTCCATGGGGGAGCCCAAGGAGATCTGGGAGGAGCGCATCAGGGAGCTGTCCCCCTACCGGGTGGACAGAGGGATTATGGAAAATGCAGGGGAGGGAGCGGTGTTTATGCACTGCCTGCCCGCCTTCCACGACCTGAAGACGGAGACCGGCGCCCAGATTGAAAAGAGCTTTGGAATCCGCGAGATGGAGGTAACGGATGAAGTGTTTGAGTCCTCACAGTCCCTGGTGTTTCAGGAGGCGGAGAACCGCATGCACACCATCAAGGCGGTGATGCTGGCCACTCTGGCAGGGGAGGACTGAGCTTTTTCTAACGTGTGGTTAATTGGCGGGGGTTATACTGGTACCCAGCGAGTGAAACACAGCGGTACTTTTTTGGGCCAAAGGGCAGGGCGGAAATGGAACTGAGATTATGAAAGCAAAAATACTGGCGCTTCTGCGGGAGCGGGGAGATTATGTGTCCGGGCAGGAGCTCTGCGAGCAGTTTGGGGTGTCCCGCACGGCGGTCTGGAAGGCCGTGGGACAGTTGAAAAAAGAGGGTTACAGCATAGAGGCGACGCCAAACAGAGGCTATCTTCTGGCGCCTGAGAGCGAGGTCTACGGGCAGCATGAGCTGTGCAGCCGCATGGGCACCAAATGGGCAGGGAGAAGGGTGGTATTTTACGAAACTCTTCCCTCCACCAATCTGCAGGCCAAGCTTGACGCGGAGAACGGGGCCGGGGAAGGCACCCTGATTGTGGCGGACACTCAGACTGCAGGGAGGGGCCGCAGGGGCAGATCCTGGAGCAGCCCCGGAGGAAAAAATGTGTATTTTACCCTGATCTTAAAGCCGGATTTCGACCCGGAAAAAGCCGCCTGCGTGGCCCTGGTGATGGGACTTGCGGTGGCGGAGGGCATAGAGAAAGCCTGCGGCGTGCAGGCGGGCATCAAATGGCCCAACGACATTGTGGTGCAGGGGAAAAAGGTCTGCGGGATCCTGGCGGAGATGAGTGTGGAACAGGATTTCATCCACTATATTGTGGTGGGAGTGGGAATCAATGTGAAGGAGCAGGAATTTGCGCCGGAACTTGCAGACCGCGCCACCAGCCTCTGGCAGGAGTGCGGCCGGAATGTGTCCAGGGCCCGGCTGGTGACGGAGGTTATGGGGGCCTTTGAGGCCTGTTATGAGGAGTTTCTAAGGGATGGATTTGCAGGAAAAATCATGGAGCGCTACAATGGTCTTCTGGTGAACCGGAACAGGGAGGTGCTGGTTCTGGATCCCCAGGGGGAATTTCGGGGAATCTCCCGGGGAGTCAATGAGGAAGGTCTGCTCCTGGTGGAACGGGAGGAGGGCTCTGTGGTGGAAGTGTATGCGGGAGAGGTGTCCGTGAGGGGCATCTACGGTTATGTGTAGGTGGGTGGAATGGAGAGCGGAAAGACAGTGCTGTGCGGCGCTAACGCCTATGAGATGAAATACTATTTTAACGAGAGTTTCAGCAATATTCCGGAGTCCGTGAAGGAGGAACTGCACATACTGTGCGTGCTCTTTACAGAGGAGGTGGGCGGTGTGTTCACCATTGCCTTTGAGGAGGACGGGAATGTGGTGCTGGAGACCAACGCGGACGACGACGATATCTATTATGATGAGATCACCAGCGGCCTGATGGTGTCCCAGGTCAGAAGGCATAGACAGGAGCTTTTTGAGACATTGCGGCTGTATTACCGGGTTTTTGTGCTGAAAGAAGATGGGGCGGCCTGTCTGGGGGAAGAGGAATGAGTCTCCGGCGGCGTGTCACTTAGACAGATTCCCCGGCTGGGTTTGTCCGGGGCTGACAGGGAGGTAGGACGGTTGATTCTGGTAATTGATGTGGGCAATACAAATATGACCCTTGGGGTGTATGAGGGGGAGGAGCTGAAGGCGACTTTCCGTATCATGACCAAGATGCCCAGGACATCCGATGAGTACGGAGTCCTGATCACGCAGCTTCTGGAGCACAGGGGGATAGAGGCGGAGAAACTGGAGGGGTCCATTGTGGCCAGTGTGGTTCCGGATGTGATGCACGCCCTGATGGGCGCTCTGGCCAGGTACACAGGTACCCGGCCCATGAACGTGGGGCCGGGGGTGAAGACGGGCATCCGCATTGTGACGGAGGACCCAAGAGCCATCGGCGCAGACCGCATTGTGGACGCCGTGGCGGCGTATGTGAAGTACGGCGGTCCTGTGCTGGTGCTGGATTTCGGCACAGCCACCACCTATGACCTGATTACGGAGTCGGGGGAGTTTGCAGCGGGCATCACCGCCCCGGGCATCCGTATCAGCTCAGAGGCGCTGTGGGCCCAGGCGGCAAAGCTGCCGGAGATTGAGATCCGCAAGCCAAGGTCCATTCTGGCACAGGAGACCATTAGCAGCATGCAGGCGGGGATTGTCTACGGGCAGATCGGCCAGACAGAGTATATTGTCCGCAAGGTTCGGGAGGAGAGCAGGATCCGGAATCTGAAGGTGGTGGCCACAGGGGGACTGGGCAGGCTGATTGCGGAGGAGACGGACGCCATTGACATTTATGACAGCTCTCTTACCCTGGACGGGCTGCGGATTGTATATGAAAAAAACAAAAGGTGAGGACATATGGATAAACTGGAGATCGGCGGTGTGACTCTGGAAAACCGTGTTATATTGGCTCCCATGGCAGGTGTGACCGACCTGCCATTTCGTTTGCTGTGCAGAAGGCAGGGAGCGGGGCTGGTGTGCATGGAGATGGTCAGCGCGAAAGCGGTATATTACAGAAATAAAAATACGGAAGCCCTTCTGGCGGTCCACCCCCAGGAGGGGCCGGTGTCCCTGCAGCTGTTCGGCTCGGATCCGGAAGTCCTTGCGGACACGGCAGGGCGTCTGGAGGAGGGGCCTTATACTTTTCTGGATTTCAACATGGGCTGTCCCGTGCCCAAGGTGGTGAACAATGGGGAGGGTTCCGCTCTGATGAAGGATCCCAGGCGGGTGGAGCAAATCCTCACGGCCCTGGTGAAGGCGGTGCGCCGTCCTGTGACGGTAAAGATTCGCAAGGGTTTTGACCAGGCTCACTGCAACGGGGTGGAGATTGCCAGGATTGCCGAGGCCTGCGGGGCGGCTGCGGTGGCGGTGCACGGGCGGACCAGGGAGCAGTATTACAGCGGCCGCGCGGACTGGGACATTATCCGCCGGGTGAAGGAGGCGGTGAAGATACCGGTGATCGGCAACGGGGATGTGGACAGTCCCCAGGCGGCTGCAGAGATGCTGGAGACCACCGGCTGCGACGGGGTTATGATCGGCAGGGCGGCCCAGGGAAATCCCTGGATCTTTCGGGATACGGTGGAATTCCTGGAGACGGGGCGCATGCCGGAGGCCCCCGGGGCAGAGGAGAAGAGGCGGATGGTCCTGGAACACGCGGAGCTGATGTGCCAGTGGAAGGGGGAGTACACCGCGGTGCGGGAGATGAGAAAGCACCTGGCCTGGTATACGGCAGGGATGCCCCACTCCGCCCGTTTCCGGGGGGAGATCAATTCCATGAACACAATGGAGGAGCTGAGGGCGGGGGTGGAGACTATTTTCCGCTGAGGCCGCATATATTTTGTCCATGGACACCATTGTATTTTTCTATAAAAAAAGAGGGGCCGGGAGGCCCTGGGCGGAGCCGGTGGGGCTGAAAACTTATATGCTGATCCGGGTTCCCATGGATATGGGGGAGGAGTGGCCGGGCAGGAAAGGGTGTGGCGGGACGGCGGAGGATTCCCGCCCCGGGGCCTGTCGCAGTCTGGAGGAACCGCCGGGCGGCAGGAGTATTTTTGGCCGGCTGTGGGCGGCGCTGCCCCATCCCCTGAGGAAGCTTTGGCAGCGGCGCAGGGACA